>Ga0213834_100043_pt1 | contig 196387 bp, 185 predicted proteins | sample SWPTP12_FD_160580 | JGI IMG/M metagenome (GOLD analysis project Ga0213834, IMG submission 160580) | Coastal seawater microbial communities from Marineland, Florida, United States - SWP TP1 #2 | ecosystem: Environmental > Aquatic > Marine > Coastal | place: USA: Florida | collected 2016-08-06 | reverse complement strand
GGCGCAGGACAACGACATTGCGAACCTCACTGAATGCGTGTGGGCAGCTCACAGAGTCTGTCTGTGCGGCTTACCGGAGGCCGCTAAAGTAGAGCAAATGAAGTGAATTCCGAACGAATTGTTTCCGCTATACATATGTCGCGAATGCATAATGTAGGCATCCTACGGTTATGATTTTTCATATAGCGTCATACCGACAGCCTCCTGTGTTGGTGGCCTTGTTCGATAACAATGGCGCTGATCAGACCGTGGCGCACGCGGGCTCTGGAAAAGAGCTGCACGATGCCCATCCAGCAGCTATGGCTCTATGCCTGACAGGAACCTCAAAGCGACGTTCGGCTATGTGGCCCAGCAAATTGAAGCCTTGGGGGTCACAGGTTGACCAGGCGTCCATTGTTGGACTGATGGTCGCTCAGGATGATGGCCGATACCTGCCCGCAGACAGCCCTCAACTTGATATCAGTACGGCGATTGCCACTGCGCCCGTCGACATTTGAAATGGAACGTTTTCGTGGCCCTGCCGGAACTGGCGGTGCATGAGTCGAATACTTGCGGCCCCGACTGTCGAGCTCATTCCACTCGCCTGGAGACGGCGGTCAACTCCGCCAGTACTTGCTTACACCGCCTTTGTCACCCAGCACTGGATCGGACTGCGGAACCGGCAAGCGCGCGATCTGTTCGATCTGTGCAGGCGTGGCCGGCTCACGGTTGATGTCGCCCTCTTGCCCGGGCGGATACGCGCCGACCACCATGAAGTCATCACTGGACCCAAGGTCGCGGTGCCCCGTCCCTGCGGGCAGCAACAGCACATCCCCGGCTTTGACATCGATCACGTGACCCTCCGGCCCGCCCAACATCAAGCGTGCATGACCGGCATAGACACCCAGCACTTCGTGGCCATGAGTATGATAATGGTGGTAAGTAAACACCCCATAACGCCATTGCGGCGGCCAACCGTTGGCCGCAAAGGTGCGCTCGAACAACGACGCAGGATCGCTACCAGTCACCTGCAGTGCGCCCGGATAAATCAGCACAGGCAACGTCGGATTGTTGGGAATGCCGCCATTGGGCTTCAGCATCAGCGTCTGTAAGGGAGACGCAGCGAAAACAGGCTTCATCATCAAGGCTCCAATACCAAGCAGAGTCATTAAAGTCAGTCTATTGAACTGACGTCGGGCCAGCGTCATGGTTCGAACTCCTGTCGGTTGGAAGACGTGCTCAATGTCTCAGGCTGGATATGGATGGGCTGCAAACGCCTTGCGCAATAGACTGACCACTTGGGTAATGGTCCGGCCAGGGATCGTCGGTGGATGCGTCTGTTCGCCGAACTCACGCCAGATGAACAACGTCAGTTCCGCGCCATCCGTGCGAGTTTCAGACTTTGCCGGGTTGGCGAACATCTCCAGCGCCCGGTAGCGGGAGTCCGCCCAAAACTGCTTTTCCAACCAGTCGTAGACAGGAATCAAGTGGAAGTGGATGGGATAACCCGCCGAGTGCCCGTAGCGGCTGATGTAGAGCCGTTCGGGCGCAAGCGTTTGTACCATCAGCGACTGAGCGCGCGCCAATAGCTCCACGCTTGGTTATCGACCTCGCCGTCGTTGTGATAGCCATTGCTGACGTACCCCTCAGACCTGCCGCCCATGTCATCAACAGCACCCTGTGTACCCAGCTCACAGCAACTACAGACCAACCAAGTGGATATGAGATACTCCGCAGCCCGACCACAACCCCGCACGCTAAGGTCTGCGCATGTCCTACGGCACTCCCCAAGACCTGGTTCTTGATCTCGCGCTGGCCTCACTGCTTGACGATCAAGTCCGTGATGGGCATTACGCTACCGTCGCGGATGCTCGGCGTGCCGTTTCGCGGATTATGCAGGCGTCCAACTCCACCGATCGTGACGTGCTGGCTGAAGCCGTGGCTGAGTCGGCGCTTCACGATTCCATGGATTTCGCGCGCCTGGCCCTGTCCGCTGTGAGCGGCGTCGGGGTCTGGACCTACGAAATATCCACTGACTGCTTCTACTGCGATGCGGGAATCAGCGAGCTGTACGGAATAGATCCGCTGCAGGCGGCAACGGGAATCAAGCGTCAGGACTTTCTTGCGAACGTACATCCGGACGACCTTGTCGCCCTGCGCAAGACCATGGCTGGCGGTCTGGTCGACAGCGGTGACCTTGAGCTGGAATACCGCATCGTGCATCCCGACGGCGGCGTGCGGTGGGTTCTGTCCCGTGGTCACACGTATTTCAGCACCGCCGGCGAGCCGATTCGTCGTACCGGTGTCGGTATTGAAATGACGGCCCAGCGATTGCTGGAGCAGCAACTCAGGCAGAGTCAGAAAATGGAAGCAGTCGGCCAACTCACAGGCGGACTCGCTCACGACTTCAACAACATGCTCGCCGGCGTGATGGGCAGCCTGGACATGCTCAGAGCGCGGATCGAGCAGGGTCGGATAGATGAAACGGCACGCTACCTTGATGCCGCGCAAGGCGCTTCTCGCCGGGCCGCCGCGTTGACTCACCGTCTGCTGGCATTTTCACGCCGGCAAACGCTGGCGCCTACGTTCACGAATCTAAGCGTTCTTGCCAACGGCATGCTCGATCTCATTCGAAGCACCGTGGGCCCCTCGGTTGACGTCGAGATTCACAGCGAGCCAACGCAATGGCTGAGCCTGGTGGACCCCAATCAGCTGGAAAACGCCCTGCTCAATCTGTGTATCAATGCGCGGGATGCGATGGCGTCAGTGGGTACGCTGACCATCCGCACGGGCACCTGTGTTTTGAACACCGCGGCTGCGGCTGACCGTGACCTGCCCGCCGGCGACTACAACGTCCTGAGTGTCAGCGACAACGGCAGCGGCATGAGCGACGAGGTCATCGCCCACGCTTTCGAGCCTTTCTTCACCACCAAGCCAATGGGCGAAGGGACTGGACTCGGGCTTTCCATGATTCATGGATTCGTGCGCCAGTCAGGTGGCAACATCCACATCGAGTCGACTCTGGGACTGGGCACCACGATGACCCTTTTGCTGCCTCGTTCACTGGCGGACAGCGTCGCGCAGGACGTGCCCCACGCCCCGTTGCGTCAGACACCGAACGACCGCAAAGCGACCGTGCTGGTGATTGAAGATGACGCCATCATCCGAATGCTGATCACCGACGCGCTGAAAGACCTGAAATACGACGTCTATGACGCCGATGACGGCCCGAAAGGCTTGCAGTGGGTTCAGTCCGGGCAGCACTTCGACCTGCTGATCACCGACGTCGGACTGCGAGGCGGTATCAATGGCCGTCAGGTGGCCGACGCTGCGAGGTCGCTGCGTCCAGACCTCACGGTTCTTTTTATCACCGGCTACGTTCAAGACGCGCTCAGCTGGGAGAGCATGCTCGAACCGGGCATGCACTTGATGACCAAACCCTTTCAGATCGACGAGTTGACGCGCCGGGTCGCCTGCTTCGTGGCTGACATCGCCGGGTGATTTCAAGCCGCGGGTTCATCCCCGACGGCGCCCTCGCCCGTCTCATCCAAAGTTCTTGCAAGCTGGCTCTGTACCTCATCGAGTCGCCTGGCCAGATCGGCTTCGCGATGAGTTGCCAGCGCGGCGGCGAGGGTGAGCGCCTTGATCTCTTCCCGAAGCTGCACGGCCTGGTCTTGGTGATGCTCAATGATCGCTGACGCTTTCGCCTCGCTGAGCGTGAGCTTTTGAACCTGCGTGCTCAGTGAGTCAACGTGTTTGCCCTGCGCGCGCGATGCTTCGGCTTGCTGACGAGCTTCACTCAGCAGGCGCTCGTTGTCGCGGTTCAGGCGGGTCAGCTCGTCTTGCTTGATTGTCTGCGCCTGTTGCAACTCACGGAGTTCAAGCTGTAACTGCTGCAACTGTCCTTCATGCCGACGCGCTTCCTGATCGCGCTGCTCTTGGACGGCATCGCGATAATGCTGCAGCGCATCCCGCGCATGCACATGCTTGTCTTCCAGCGAACGAATCTGTTCGTCCTTGTCCAGCACGCGCACTTCAAGGTCAGCGCAGTGTTGGCTCAGCCTCGCATTTCGGGTGATCTCGGTCTGCAAACTGGAATGACACGTGTGCAGCTCGGAGGTCTGCGCCTGCAGCGCCACGTGCTGACTGTCGTACTGACGTTGCAGCGTGGCCAGTTCACGCTGGGTCGCGGCAAGCCTGGCTTCCAGCGCCTGACGCTGCGCATCGAATTCCGCCTGAGCCAGAACGACCGCCTGCCCACCCTCTTCCACCAGCCGCGCCAGCAAGCGGCTGACAAGTGTTGAAAGCTCCTCGCTCAACCGCTCCGTCGACCCTTGTGGTCGCGGATCGGCACTGTCGATTTCGCGCAGATAGCGATGAATCGTGGTTTTCGAGCCGGTATTGCCCAGCTCAACCCGTACCGCATCGATACTCGGATGCTCACCCCGCGCGATGATCGACTGCCGCGCCTTGTGCACGATTGTCTTATCGATTCCGCCACGTGCCATGTTCGTTATCTCGATTACGTACTGTGGTACGTATCATAGTGGTATGTAATAGTGGTGTCGAATTCTATAACTCTACAGCAACGGTCGTTTCAGCCCCTTCGCTGCCCCCCCGTACAAAAGTGAACGGCCGGGGTGCAGCAATGGCAGTCCCGCCACAGTTCCCCGCCTCGCATACTGAATTCCACATGCGACTTCAACTCACAGCGAGGGACTCAACATGCACATTGGTTTCATCGGGACAGGCAGCATGGGCCGAGCAATCATTCCGCTGCTGATCAAGGCGGGCTACCGCGTCAGCGCCTGGAATCGCAGACGTGACGCCTTGGCGAATCTGCAGGGCGTGAACGCACTGGACTCCCCGTCCGAGGCGTTCCAGGGCGATGTGGCGATCAGCATGCTGGCCGATGATCGCGCCGTTAACGAGGTGCTGCTTGCTTCAGGGGCGCTGCAGCGCGCGGATCAGCGATGCATCCACATCGTCATGTCCACCCTCTCGCCGCAGCTCATGGAAACGTTACAAGCACGCCATGACGAATTGGGCATCCCGTTGATCGCTGCGCCGGTGTTCGGCGTACCCGCGGTGGCCGCCCGTGGAGAGATGAACATCATGGTCGCGGGGCCACAGTCCGCTATCACGAAGGTCCAGCCGATCCTTGACGTATTGGGTAAGAAAACCTGGCCTCTGGGCACGCAGCCCGTTCAGGCATGCATCGCGAAAATCGCGGGCAACATGATGATCACGCAGGCCATCCAGTCCCTCGGCGAAGCCAGCTCGCTCGCCGAGCGTCACGGGCTGCCCAAGGCTACGTTCATTGAGCTGATGACGCAGACCCTGTTCGCCAGCCCCAGTTATCAGCGCTATGGGCAGAACATCGTCAACGGCACGTTCGAACCGGGCTTCAAGATGTCTCTGGGTCTCAAGGACATCAACCTGGCCGTCGATGCTGCTCATTGCAAAAATCTGGAACTCCCGGCTGCTGACGCGGTGCGATCAAAGATGACGGCGGCCGTGGCGCGCGGCTTCGGGGACAAGGATTGGTCCATGTTCGCACTGGAATCCGTCACTCGCTCAGCGCAGGCATCTGATCAGCCGTGGCTGACAGCCCCTGTGACACGCTCCCGCCGGGGCCACTTCTGGGTCACCGGGGCTCGCGTCACTCAGAACGGCAGGCAATACCAGAAAGGCCCCATGTATGTCGCCTGGCAAGCGCCGGAATTCGTCACTCAGCCCTACCCCGTCGTCCTGGTCCACGGCGGCACCCTGCAAGGCACCGAATGGCTGGATACGCCCGACGGTCGACCTGGCTGGGCCCAGCGATTTGTAGAAGCGGGTTTCGTGGTGTTCTGCGTGGACAGGCCTGGCCATGGCCGCTCGCCGTATCATCCGGACATACTGGGGCCGATGGGGCCTGCCTTCTCTTATGAACGTGCCCGCGAAGTCTATTTCCCGGAAGGCGGCGCTGAGAGCCAATGGCCATTCGCGCCGGACGACGACGCGGCTTTCGACGCGTTCATGGCCGGTTACGGCCCGATGCCGGCCGACCTGGCCGCTTCGCAGACGCTGGACGCGGATCGCTTGTCCCAGCTGCTGGACAGGATCGGCAAGGCCATCATCGTGACCCATTCCGCTTCCGGACCCAGTGGCTGGTTGATCGCCGATCGCCGACCTGATTCAGTGGCGGCCATCGTGGCGGTAGAGCCCATGGGCCCGGTATTTGGCCACACGCCTGGAATCGGAACCCTGGAATGGGGCCTGACGGCGGCGCCGATCGCGTTCGACCCACCGCGAGAAACGCCCGATCAGGTCCAAACTGCCGACCCTGCCACCCTGAAAGTGCCCGCCTTGAAGGGCATGCCGGTGGCACTGGTGACGGGCGAAACGTCAACGTTCGCCTCGTTCGCCGCCAGCATCGTTCCCTTTCTACAAACAGCAGGTGCACAGGTGGACCACCTGGACCTGCCGGCCCTGGGCATTCATGGAAACGGGCACGGGTTGTTGTATGAGCGCAACAGCGACGAGTCATTCGAGGTTGTCGCGCAATGGCTGGCCAGGACAGTGAGCGCGCCAGGCCCGGCGTGAGCATGTGAGGTCTGCTGGTCCCGAGAATGTTCAGCTCATTCATCAAGGAACTGAAAGCGGTGATCAACCTGTGCTTGATCACCGCTTGTTCGAATGGCTAGGGCCGATGCGCTTGCCGAAGCGATTCTGACCCAGGAACTGCTTCTGGCTTACGTGGGCTGCGATGCGAAAGGTTCGCTGCCCGCAACGGGCGTCCAGTCTTTCAGGGGGGTCAGGTAGTGGAGCTCGAAGTGCCTCGACGCGAATGCCCACTTCCCTGCCCGGCGTTCGAACGTGTCGTGATACAGCCCGCTGACTTGTACGGGGCCTTTCTCGACGTCGTAAAACACGCAGTCCGCCGCGACTGTCCCTGTCGCGTTGTCGCCGTCGATCTGGATCAGAGGGTTGGCCATCCAGTGGTGCATGTGGGGCATTTGCCGCCAGCTGTTTTCTGCCATCAGCAAAATGTCGTCGCGGCTTGAGGCGCTGCCGAAACCTGGCAAATCAAGGGTGGAATCGGCGTGCCAGATGCTCTGCAGAAGCGCCCTGTCCAGGCGATCGAATGCGTTTGCGTAGGCAGACATCAGGGTTTCGATGGCCGCGCGACTTTCCAGCGCGTCCAGTCGAGCGAGCAGCTGTTCGGTGTTCATGACGTTATCCTCCTGGGAATCACCCTGTCTCTGAGGGCTGCGGACAGCACGGTGGATTTCAGATTTGCGACAGACCGCCGTCGACCATCAACTCGACGCCGTTCACATAGCGCGCGTCGTCGGACGCCAGGAACAGCGCGCAAGAAGCGATTTCTTCCGGTTGAGCCATGTAGCCCAAGGGCGTGATTTGCTCCACGTGCTTGCGCAGCTCTGCGATGTCGCTTTCGCTCATCCCCAGGCCGTTGTCCATCAGCGGGGTGCGCGTGAACCCAGGGCTGAGCACATTCGCGCGGATTTTGCGGCCTTTGAGTTCATTGGCCCACGTGCGCGCGAAAGAGCGCACGGCGGCTTTCGAAGCGTTATAGAGGCTCAGCCCTTCCATGCCGTTGCTGGAGCAGATCGAGGCGGTCAGGACAATGGACGATCCGTCCTTCATCAATGGCAGCAGGGTCTGAACGGTGAAGAAGACGCCTTTCACGTTGATGTCGAACATCGTGTAGTAAGCGGCCTCGCTGGTCTCGCCCAGCGGATTTTTTTCGCAGATGCCTGCGTTGGCAAACACCGCGTCCACCCGATCGCCTTGCTCCTCGATGACCGCCCGGAGCGCATCGAGATCAGCTTGACGGGACACGTCGGAAATCACCGCCACAGCTTTGTCGCCCAGCGTCTCGACCGCAGCGTTCAGGGTGCCTGCAGAGCGGCCTGTGATGTAAACGCGTTTGGCGCCCTCGGCAATCAGCCCCTGAGCGATGGCCAATCCAATGCCGGTGGATGCGCCTGTCACGACGGCGACCTGATTCGAAAATTTTCCTGACATCTCTGACTCCTCACGTGTTGTCTGCGTGGATCGATTGAAACCACGGTGACCCATTCTGGAAGTCGATGAACGCCGACGGTACTGCCAGAAATGCACGCGGGTCGTTCATTTTTGTGCGGCCTGAAGCCGCAAAAAATCCTTTAGATTGGAACTGACCGGTTCTTGACCTGAGCCGGTATTCAGGAGCGCTGATCGATGACTCATGCATCCGGACCCGGGCGTCCACGGCAGTTTTCACTGGACGATGCTGCCCGCAGCGCGATGAACGTATTTTGGGATCGTGGGTATGAAGGTGCATCGCTGCCGGACCTGATCGAAGGCACCGGGTTATCGCGGGGAAGCTTGTACAAAGCCTTTGGCGACAAGAAAGGCCTGCTCCTGGCGGCCCTCGATATCTACACCTCGCAAGCCTTGAAAGTGACGGCAGAGATGCTGTCCCGGCCCGGCACCGCCAGGCAGGCGATCCACGACTCCATGCTGCGCCACGCCCGCGCCTCTTCAGGCCAGGAAGGACGACGAGGCTGCATGCTGGTTGCAGTGGCGAACGAACTGGTTGCGCAAGAGCCCGAGGTTGCGCAGCGAATTGCCCGAATGCTCCACCGCACTCAACAGCTGTACGCCAGCGCGATCATCCGTGGGCAAGCGGCCGGGGAGTTGGAAGAAGGCGACGAACAGGCGATGGCATATTTCCTGGTCTGTCAGATCGAGGGCATGCGGGTGCTCGGCAAGACCGGTGCAACTGAGGCAGACATGATCGCGCTGGTCGAGCGCTCCATGCGTCTACTCAACAGCTGATCAACCGTTAATCCATCTGGAACCGAACGGTTTCTTCAAGGACTTCTTATGTCTCTTACCATGACTCATAACGCTGATATCACACACGATCCAAAACGCTGGTTCATGTTCGTCATCCTGCTGGTCGGCGCGTTCCTGCCGCCACTGGACTTCTTCATCGTCAACGTCGCCCTGCCGTCGATTCAGGGTGATCTGGGCACTGGCTCTTCCGCGCAACAGCTGGTGATCTCTTCGTACGCGACGCTGTATGCCGTCACACTGATCACTGGCGGGCGGTTGGGTGATCTTTACGGTCGCGGGCGCATGTTCTTTCTGGGGCTGGTCGGCTTCGCGGCGGCATCACTGCTCTGCGGGCTGGCGACGTCGCCGTGGATGTTGATCGCCGGGCGGGCTCTGCAAGGCATAACCGCGGCGGTGATGGCGCCTCAGGCGCTCGCGTCGGTGCAGGCGATTTTTCCTGAATCCGAAAAGCCGCTGGCGTTGAGCATCTACGGCGCCGTGTTCGGGCTGGCCTCGGTGATTGGTCAGGCACTGGGCGGCATTCTTATTTCCCTCAACGTAATGGGGATGGGATGGCGAGCGATCTTTCTGGTCAACCTGCCCATTGCATTGCTGGTCGTGGTGTTCGGGATCCCGGTGTTCAAGGAAACCCGCGCGGCGCACGCCAGCAAGCTGGACCTCTGCGGCACGGCCCTGTCGATGCTCACACTTGGCGCACTGATCGTGCCCCTGATCGAAGGGCGCGAAGCCGGCTGGCCGCTGTGGGCCTGGCTGTCCCTTGCAGCAGCCCCCGTGCTGGCCTGGCTGTTCTGGCAGTACGAACGCCGTTTGCATCGCGCCGGCGGGACACCTCTGCTCAATCCCGCCGCGTTGAAGGCGCCTGGCCTGGGCCGAGCCCTGATGGTCGCCCTGTGCTTTTACGCGATCGGCGTGTTCTTCCTGTTGTTTTCGATTTATCTGCAGAGCGCCCTGCACGCAACCGCGCTGCACGCGGGCCTCGTTTTCCTGCCTTTTGGCGCGGGCTTTCTGTTGGGGCCGCTGTCGACCGGGCCGTTCAAACGCCTTGTCGGCGCGTACGTCAACCCTGTAGGCATGGCGCTGGAGTTCATCGGATTCCTGGCGCTGGCGTGGCTTGTGACGGCGACGCCTACTGACGCTGCGCCGTCCGCCTCGCTGTTGGCTGTCATTCTGTTTGTGATCGGGTTCGGCCAGGGTCTGGCGCTGCCGACGCTGATGCGAATGGTTACGGGAAGAGTGGCGCCCGCCTACTCCGGGATGATTGCAGGAATCACCAGCGCCTCATTGCAGATCAGCACTTCGCTGAGCGTCGCGGTGATCGGCGGAGTGTTCTACAGCCTGTTGGGAACACACTCGGACGCGCCAGCGATCACCCACGCCTTCAGCGTTTCCATTCTGTGTATCGCGGCCTTTCTGGCGCTGGGCGCGGGGCTGAGTTTCACCCTCCTGCGACAGCCTGCCGCCGCGTAAAAGACTGCAGCGGCGCGCCGTTGTCCCGCAAGGGTCAGCACTCGGTCATTCGGAACCGATCATGTTCGACGCCAGGTCGGCCAGCGCGCGGAGCCTGTCCATGTTGCGCATGTCCTGGTGATAGCCCATCCAGATATCGCGACCGGGTGGCGGCTCGTCCGGGTCAAGCAAGCGAATGCCCGGGATTCGATCGCCGAGCGGCCGCGGCAGCACCGCCACGCCCAGGCCACTTGCACACATCTGGGCCTGCACCGTGCGGCTGCTGCTGGTGAACACGGTGCGGCCCAGCGGATATCGCTGCTGCAACCAATGCACGTCAGGATAGTGGGACTGGGCGACGTTCATGGCAATCAGGCCCAGGCCTTCACCGTCGGGCTGTGGCGCAGGCCCCTCCTCACTCGTGTACAAGCCGTAGTGCATGGTGGTCAGCTTGCGATGAACGATGTCAGGTTCGGTGAAAGGCACGATGCGAAAGGCGATGTCCGCATCACGGCGGGCCAGATCGAACAACCGATGCCCCGGAATGACCTCGGGCATGATCAACGGGTAGCGTCGCGTCAACTCACACAGCACCGGCGCCAGGACGTATCCGGCGAACCATTCTGCGGACGAGATGCGCAAAAGCCCCTCAGGCTGGTCCCTGTCACCCGCCAGGCGGCGCTCGATCGACAGCGCGCTCTGCTCCATCTCCTCTGCCAGACCGAGAATCCGTTCCCCGGTGTCAGTCAGCACCAGCCCTTGCGCCGTGCGTAAAAACAGCGGTTGCCCGCTTGTCTGTTCCAGCACCTGCAAGCGACGGCCGACGGTGGGATGACTCACACCCAACTGCCTCGCCGCCTCGCCCAATGATCTGCTGCGGGCCACTGCCAGAAAGACCCGCATATCACTCCAGTCCATTGACCCGCCCTTTATAAAGAAGAGCGACGAGGTTGCAGCATCGGCACGCACGTAGCAAGACCTCTGCCGGCGTTCGGGATCGCGCGAAGCTTCGGTCAGTGGCCGGGATGAATAACGATCCACTGTCTCGCGTCAGCGGTTTGCGAGGGATTGTTTCCGGATCGGGAAGAGTGAATTGCAGAATGTTAGCTGGCTAACGTTCTGATCGCCTGCTACTTTTTCAAACGTTAAATCCGCCGATTTAACGCCCCCCCTGAGCCGTCTTTGCGTCCGAGATAACGCGAAGGCGGCTTTTTTTGCCCGGTGCCGTTCACGCCGCGCCTCCTTCCCTCCCTTTTCACGGCCGAGTGCGACATCATGTCGGACGGGCCGACACGCTTGATCGCGTCATTCATCGCCCTTTATCGCCCTTCATTACTACGAGCTGGATATCTACATGGCACACCAAGACCTCACTTTCCTGCCCGATCCCGATGCGGATTCGATTTCTTCGGACGTCGCCGGTTTTGGCGGCCTGCTGGTTTCGACCCAGGTTCCAACCCGCGCTGACGGCAGTCTCGAGCTGGGCGGTATTACCGAACAGAGCGAATGCACGCTGCAGGCGCTGAAGGTTGCGCTCGAGCGCGCCGGCAGCTCGATGGACCGCGTCATGCACCTGACGATTTACCTTACCGACATGGCGGACCGTGCCGCTTTCAACGAGGTGTATCAGCGTTTCTTCGCCAAACCCTGGCCCGTTCGCGCAGCGGTCGGCGTCGCCGCGCTGGCGGTTGAAGGCATGCGTGTGGAAGTGACGGCGATGGCCGCCAAGGCCTGACAAGCCGGTCGCCTGGTGGCCCGACGGCCTTTCGGGCCGCCATCGGGCAGTCGACGGGTGCCGGTCGGGCGTTTCGCCGCTACAATGCGCGCCTTGACCGTGACCATGTCGACTAAAAAAATTATGTCCTTGCCCAAACATCACCTGGAATTGCTCAGTCCCGCCCGCGACGTCGCCATCGCCCGCGAGGCCATCCTGCATGGCGCCGATGCCATTTACATCGGCGGCCCGAGCTTCGGCGCTCGCCATAATGCCTGCAACGAAGTCGGTGAAATCGCTGATCTGGTGGAATTCGCCCGCCGTTACCACGCCCGGGTTTTCACCACCCTCAACACGATCTTGCACGACAACGAACTCGAACCTGCGCGCAAGCTGATTCACCAGCTCTACGACGCCGGGGTCGACGCGCTGATCGTTCAGGACCTGGGCGTCATGGAGCTGGACATCCCGCCGATCGAGCTGCATGCCAGTACGCAGACCGACATCCGCACCCTGGAGCGCGCCCGTTTTCTGGATCAGGCCGGGTTTTCCCAGCTCGTCCTGGCCCGCGAGCTGAACCTGAAAGAGATTCGCGCCATCGCCGATGAAACCGACGCGGCCATCGAATTCTTCATTCATGGCGCGCTGTGTGTCGCGTTTTCCGGGCAATGCAACATCTCTCACGCGCAGACCGGCCGCAGTGCCAACCGTGGAGATTGCTCTCAGGCCTGCCGCTTGCCTTACACGCTCAAAGACGATCAAGGCCGTGTGGTGGCGTATGAAAAGCACCTGTTGTCGATGAAGGACAATAACCAGAGCGCCAACCTCAGCGCACTGGTCGATGCAGGCGTGCGTTCGTTCAAGATCGAAGGCCGCTACAAAGACATGGGCTATGTGAAAAACATCACGGCCTATTATCGTCAGCGTCTGGACGACATCCTCGAGGACCGTCCGGAGATGGCCAGAGCGTCCAGCGGTCGCACGGCGCACTTTTTCGTGCCGGACCCGGACAAGACATTCCATCGCGGCAGCACCGACTACTTTGTCAGCGACCGCAAGATTGACATCGGCGCTTTCGATTCACCGACGTTCACCGGCCTTGAAGTCGGCATTGTTGAAAAGGTCGGCAAGCGCGATCTGCAAGTCGTCACCCATGAGCCGCTGTCCAACGGCGACGGCCTGAACGTGCTGGTCAAGCGCGAAGTGGTGGGTTTCCGCGCCAACATCGCCGAGCTCAAGGGTGAGTTCGAAGAAGACGGTGCGAAGCGTTATCGGTATCGCGTCGAACCCAACGAAATGCCCAAAGGCCTGCAGCTGCGCCCCAACCATCCGCTCAGTCGCAACCTGGATCACAACTGGCAGCAGGCATTGCAGAAAACCTCGGCCGAGCGCCGCATTGGCGTGGCCTGGGTGGCCCGTCTGCGCGAAGAGCGCCTGCAGTTGACCGCCACCAGCGAGGAAGGCGTCAGCGCGTCGGTCGAGCTCAACGGCCCGTTCGGCCTGGCGAACAAGCCGGAACAGGCGCTCGAACAATTGCACGATCTGCTGGGCCAGCTCGGCACCACCGAGTATCACGCCACAGCGATCGAGCTGGACGCACCGCAGGCGTGGTTCATTCCCAATTCACAGCTCAAGGCGCTGCGTCGGGAGGTCATCGAAGCATTGACCGCTGCGCGCATCAAGGCGCACCCGCGCGGTGCCCGCAAGGCCGAGACCACGCCACCGCCGGTATACCCGGAGGCGCATCTGTCGTTCCTGGCCAACGTGTACAACCAGAAAGCCCGGGATTTCTACCACCGTCACGGCGTCAAGCTGATCGATGCGGCGTATGAGGCCCATGAGGAAACAGGCGAAGTGCCGGTGATGATCACCAAACACTGCCTGCGCTTCTCCTTCAACCTGTGCCCCAAGCAGGCCAAAGGGGTGACCGGCGTGCGAACCAAAGTGGCGCCGATGCAGCTGGTTCATGGCGACGAAGTGCTGACCTTGAAGTTCGACTGCAAACCCTGCGAGATGCACGTCATCGGCAAGATGAAAGGACACATCCTCGACCTGCCTCAGCCTGGCAGCGTGGTTCAGGTGGTCGGGCACATCAGCCCGGAAGACCTGATGAAAACCATCCCTCGCGCGCCTCATTGAGGCGCCGCCGGACGAGAGGCGGATGCGTCCGCCCTCGCCCGTCTGATTTCCCGCAATCGCAACATCCTGGGAGCACAGTGCCTCCGGGATGTTTTCAACGACGCGCCAGTTCGTGTTTGATGCAGCCCTCGTAATAGACCTGCCTGACGCTCTCGGGACGCAGTCGCGAGGCGCTGTCGTAGGTTTGCTCGGCAATACCCAACGCGCTCATGCGCATCCACTGCTGGGAAAAATGCTGCGCCTGAATCTTTTTGCGCGCGCCGTACAGGGTCAGGCCTGACAGTTTGTACTGTTGCGCGGTACCCGCCATGCCGGCTCCCCAGGTGCAAATATCACGCTCGTTCTTGCTCAGATCCCGTGCCGATGCCACTCCGGAGATGGCCGCGAGGGCCCATAACGTCAGAACAAACCTGATATTCTGCATGCGAATCCTTTCCTAAGCGACTGAAACAAGAGGATTCTGCCGGGACATTTATCTGCCGGGGGCCAGCATAGTGCCTTCTTTACCGCGCAGCCGACCAATGACACTCGCGCTTCCCCAAATCCGTGACGAAGCTTCACAATGGAGTAACGAATGCCCGCGCGCCCTGCTACCTTGTAGGGGATGGGGCTGAACCTTATTGGCCGATGTCCGGTCGATAGTTGCACCTCTGGCCAGGGTCGCCCGGTGACTGCGCCGATGACCGCCCCGGCCAGCTTATTTCCAGAAGGACCGTCCATGATTCCAATTCAACGTATCGCCTGGCTCAAAGCATGGGGCGCCCATGGTTTTACGGCCACTGGTGTGGTGCTCGCTTTCCTGGCGACGATCGCCCTTTTCGACAATCAGCCCAAGGCTTGCCTGCTGTGGCTGGGCATCGCGTTGATCGTCGACGGCGTTGACGGGTCCATCGCGCGTAAGCTCAACGTGCAGTCGGTGCTGCCGCATTTCGACGGCTCGGTGCTGGATCTGGTCATCGATTACCTGACCTACGTGTTCATCCCCGCCCTGTTCATCTACCGTTACATTCCGCTGCCCGAATACACGCTGCTGCTGACGACCTCGATCATTCTGGTGTCGTCGCTGTTCTGCTTCTGCAACGTGGAAATGAAGAGCAAGGACAATTACTTCCAGGGCTTTCCCGCCGCCTGGAACGTCGTTGCACTGTGTGTCTACATCCTTTCGCCGGCACCATGGCTGACCTTCATCACCGTGATCTGCCTGGCGTTGCTGACGGTGACCCGCATGAAGTTCCTGCACCCGTTTCGCGTGCGCCGCTTCATGCCGATCAACATTGCCGTGACCAGCGTATGGTTCCTGTGCAGCTTTTCGCTGGTCATCAACCATCCCTACAACGGCTCATTCACACTGACGGTCTGGCTGGTGATGTCGGCGTATTTCCTGGGTATCTGCATCTGGCGCACGTCAATGGAGTGGATCGATAAATCCCGCGTCTGAACGCCCTGCGCGCTACGCCCGGCCATAAAAAACAGCGATCCCCGGATCGGATGCCCTCAACCGGCGTAGGTCAGCGGCAGCCGGGTGGTGGATTTGATTTGTTCCATGGCGAAACTGGAGCTGATGTCGGTGATGCCCGAGAGCTGGATCAGCCGTTTGTACACGGCATCGTAGCCGGCGATATCGGGTACCACGATGCGCAACATGTAGTCGGTGTCGCCCGCCATCCGGTAGCACTCGACGACTTCGGGCAACGTCGCGATCAGGTCATGAAACTGCTCCAGCCATTGAGCATTGTGCTGATTGGTGCGTATCGCGGCGAACACCGTGACGGCGACGTTCAACTGACCGGCGTCGAGCAACGCCACCCGGCCGCGAATCATGCCCTGCTCCTCCAGCTTCTGCACCCGGCGCCAGCACGCGGTGCTGCCCAGCCCGATGTTGTCGGCGATCTCGGCAATGGGCCGCGTGCAGTCGCTCTGCAAGATACTCAGAATAGCTTGGTCGAATTTATCCATTGGGTGCGGGCACGGGTCGTCAGTGGTGAGGATGGCTGATCGCTCATCATAGTGCGCCAAGGCTGCCCAGTGAAATGATATTCCGAGACAACCTCCACGGAGAGAAAAATATTCTAAAGAAAGGGCAAATCCCGGGGCAGTAATCAATTTTTTTTCGCCTGCGCGCCAGTACCATTTTCTGCATTACGGACAGCGCGGAATCCAGCCCTATGACGACCTTACCTTGTTACTTCGATTATGCAGCCACCACTCCCGTCGACGATCGGGTCATCCAGGCGATGGTTGCCTGCCTTGGCCGCGAGGGCACCTTCGGCAATCCGGCCTCCAGCTCCCACGCTTACGGCAATCAGGCACGTCAGGCGGTTGAACTGGCGCGCCGTCAGGTGGCTGAACTGGTCGGCTGCACGGCGGACTCGGTGATCTGGACCTCGGGCGCCACCGAATCCAACAACCTGGCGATCAAGGGCATCGCCTCGAACGCATCCAATGGCCATCGCCGCCACCTGATCACCAGCCGCATCGAACACAAGGCCGTCATCGACACAGTGCGTCAGCTCGAACTCGCCGGTTATCCGGTGACCTGGCTGGAGCCGGACAGCCAGGGCCTGATCAGCCCGGACGCGGTGCGGCAGGCGTTGCGCGAAGACACCCTGCTGGTTTCACTTATGCTGGTGAACAACGAATTGGGCATCGTCACCGACATCGACAGCATCGGCCATATCGTTCGCCAGCACGGCGCGCTCTTTCACGTCGACGCTGCGCAAGGTGCGGGCAAATTGAGCATTGATCTGAATGCGCTGCCGGTGGACCTGATGTCCTTTTCCGCGCACAAGATCTATGGCCCCAAAGGCATCGGCGCGCTTTACATCGGCGCTCGCGCGCAGCCGCTGCTCGAAGCGCAGATCCACGGCGGCGGCCACGAGCAAGGCTATCGCTCGGGCACGCTGGCGACTCATCAGATTGTCGGTATGGGTGCCGCTTACGCCCTGGCCAGCGCTGAAATGGATGACGAAGTCGAGCGCATCAGCGCGCTGTCTGCGCAATTGCTGGACGGCCTGCTAGGGCTGCCGGGCGTGAGCCTCAATGGCGACGCTCATGCGCGCATTCCCCACACGCTGAACATTTGCGTCGACAGCCCAGGCTTCAACGCCGCGAGTCTGGCCAGTGATCTGGCCGTTTCATCGACGTCGGCTTGCAACTCGGCCAGCAGCGCCGTTTCCCACGTGCTGCTTGCCCTCGGCCTGACAGCCGCGCAAGCGGGCAGCAGCCTGCGTCTGAGCCTGGGCCGCTACACCCAGGCCAGTGACGTAGAAAAAGCCATCGCAGTGATTGCCACGCGCCTGAGCGCACCCGCAACCACCTTCTGGTGATCGATGTAACCTCTGAGCGTTACTTTTGCTGATGTAACGTTCAGAGGTTACTTAACGTCCGTGCTACTTCCAGTTCCAATGCTCCAGTCAGCCGCTTGAAAGTCGCAGCACGGCAAGCCCAATGGCGATGCTCGTGGTGAAGCTGACAAGCGTTCCCAGCAGCACATACTCGCTGAGCGAGCGCTGGCGGGCGTCCTTGATGTCGTTGAAGCGCAAGATGCTTTTGGCAGTGAGCAGAAAACCGATCGCTTCCCACTGCTCCAGCAGCACGAACGTCAGGATCAGTGTGCGTTCCAGATAACCGATCCACGTACCGGCCTGCTTGAGCGAGTCTTCGTCCTTGCCCTTCACGAGGAACGGCGTCAGCACCGCACCGATCAGAATCGACGACGGGCGCCACACCAGAATGTAAGCCAGCAGCACCAAGAGGTTATGCGACGTGATCAGCGTTCTGGCGCCCTGCAGCGCCCAATGCCAATAGCCTTCAGCACTCAGCCAGATCAGCGTCAACGCCAGCCATTGCAGGACGAACTGCAGGGCCACGGCGAAACCGGACGCCAACCTGCCGGTCACTTCGCGGCTGACGCCCCAGATCAGCGCAAAGGCAGCGCCGGCACCCACTGCAGGCAACGGCAGACGATCGAAGGCATAGACGATCGCGGCAACCAGTACGCCCTGACACATGGCCAGGGCCAGCTTTAACACCGGCGTAAAAGCCGCGGCTCTGTGACCACGCCAGGCTGAAATCCCGTAGTCCAGCAACACAGTGCTCAGTATCAGCACGAGCAATACGATGGCCGGATCACGCATCTGCAACCTCCGACACCCATTGCCTGGCGCAACTCAAATATCGGTCCAGCAGCCGCGCCTGACCTCTCTGTAGGGCCTTGGTGACAGCGACCCGCGACTTGCCGAGCGCGTCTGCGATGCTCTGCTGGTCGCCAACGCCCAGCAGGTGCGCCTGGTAGGCCTGAGATTCAACGACGGTCCACTTGTCGAGAATGGCGGCCACGAATTCAGTCACCAGCCCCGTGCAGCGCAGCAAGGTCGGGTCGTCGCTGAACACGCCTAACGTCAGTTTTTTCATGCCGTCCAGGCCCTGGCCAGACAGCACGAACGCTTCGCCGTACTGCTTGCCCTCACCCGAAGCACCGATACCCACGGCGATCCGCGCGTCCCAACGTTCACCTGCTGGGCTCAGCGCGATAAGCCCGGCACGGATGGCCAATGCGCAGTCGAAGACTTGAGACGGCTGATCGAGCACCACCTGAAACCCGTCGCCACGATAGGTTTCGGCGCACGAAGCATAACGTTGGGTGACGGCGTCAAGCACCCGTTTCAGGGCCTCCAGATAAGCCTGGGTGTCGGCCACGCCCTGGGAGTGCATGAGATCTCCCGTCAAAACCGCTTTGATGGTCATCAATCATTCCGTTGCAAAGTGTCTGCCCCCACTATAGGCCAAATCGAGCCATGTAACCTTAAAAGGTTACTAAACGGTATGTAACCATTAAAGGTTACATTGCAGCGTGCGCGGCGCAACGCTTAAGTCGTCTGCCGTTGTCTGGCACAATCGCCGATTATTTCCGGCAAGACAGGCAAGACCATGGATCTGAACAGCGTGTTCCAGCGCTTGAACACCGGCAGCAAAAAATGGAGTCAGTACCCCGAGGACGTGCTGCCCATGTGGGTGGCCGACATGGATTTCCCTGTCGCCGAGCCGATCGTACAGGCGCTGAAAAACCGCCTCGAGCACCCGCTGCTGGGCTACTCCGTGGCCCAAGACAGCCTGCGCAAGACGCTGGTCGGCCATCTGGCCCGGCGTTACCACTGGCAGATCCAGCCTGAGGATCTGGTGTTTCTTCCCGGCGTCGAACCGGGCGTGAACATGGCCCTCAACGCCTTGGTGCCGGCACGCAGCGGCGTGCTGGTGCAGACGCCCAACTATTCGCCGCTGCTGCACGCACCGGCCCACTGGAAACTGCCCCGTGTCGACTTGCCGTTCCATGCCGACGCCCGTGGCGAATACCACACCGACCTCGACGCTCTGGAACAGGCGCTGCCCAGGACTCGCGCGCTGCTGTTGAGCAATCCGCACAATCCGCTGGGCAAGGTGTTCGACCGCGACGAGTTACAGGCCATCGGCCAGGCCTGCGTGCGCCACGACGTGCTGATCATCTCTGACGAAATTCACGCCGACATTCTGTTCGACGGTCGCCAGCACACGCCGATGGCGGCGCTCAGCGAAGACATCGCGGCGCGCAGCGTGACGTTGATGTCGGCGAGCAAGGCCTGGAACATCGCCGGCCTGAAAACCGCCTTCGCCGTCATCCAGAACGCCGGATTGCGCCAGCGGTTCAATGCGGGCCGCCTGGGTCTGGTGGACAGCGTCAACGCGCTGGGCCTGGAGGCAACTGAAGTGGCCTACCGCGACGGCGCGCCGTGGCTGGCGGAGGTCATGGCGTACCTGCAGGGCAATCGGGATTACCTGGCCGAGGCCATCAACACCCGCTTCCCGGGCATCCGCATGCACTTGCCGCAAAGCACGTACCTGGCCTGGCTGGATTGTTCGGACCTGGGGCTCGAACACCCGCAACGGTTCTTCCTCGAACATGCCAGAGTCGCGCTCAGTGACGGCCTGGAGTTTGGCGACGAGTGCGGACAGTTCGTGCGGCTGAATTTCGGCTGCCCGCGGCCGATGCTCGAAGAAGGTCTGGCGAGAATGGAACGCAGCCTGCGTGAGCGCCGCTGAACGAAGCCGCGGCCTCGTTCAGCAGCGTCATTGCCCTCAATAACCCAGGGACAGACCGGTATTGCGGCGTGGATCGTTGGCGCCGTAGAACCGGTTGTTGCCGACCGGCTGGCCGCCCAGCGAAGGCGCGCCGACCAGAATTGCCGCCAGATGGTTGGCGTCCTGAGGGCCTGCAAACGTGTGACCCCAGCTTTCGAGAATCTTGCGGGTATCGGGGCTCACGGCGAAGTTTTCCAGGTTGGTGGTCTCCGGCATCCACTGCTGGTGGAAACGCGGCGCGTCCACCGCCTCCTGAATGTTCATGCCGTAATCGATGACGTTGAGCATGGTCAGCAGGGTGGCCGTGATGATCCGACTGCCCCCCGGCGTGCCGACGACCATCACCGCCTTGCCGTCTTTGGTGACGATGGTCGGACTCATTGATGACAGTGGCGTCTTGCCCGGCGCAATGGCGTTCGCTTCGCCCTGAATCAAACCGTACATGTTCGGCACGCCGACCTTGGAAGTGAAGTCGTCCATTTCATCGTTGAGGATCACCCCGGTCTTGCTCGCCATCACACCAGCGCCAAACCAGTCGTTGAGCGTGTAGGTGACCGAGACCGCGTTGCCCCACTTGTCGACGATGGAATAGTGCGTCGTGTTATTGCCTTCATGGGGCGCGACGCCCGGTTTGATCGCCTGCGACACCCCGGCCTTCTGCGGCTCGATGGCGGCGCGCAGCTTGGCCGCATAATCGCGATCGAGCAGATGACTGATCGGGTTCTTCACGAAGTCCGGGTCACCGAGATAGCTGTTGCGGTCCACGTAGGCATGCCGCATCGCTTCGATCTGATAATGCAGGCCCTGGGCCGAGTGATAGCCCAGCTCCTGCATCGGATAGCCTTCGAGGATGTTCATGATCTCGCAGATCACCACGCCGCCTGAACTGGGTGGCGGCGCCGAGACAACGTGGTAGCCGCGGTAGTCGCACTCGATGGGCGCCAGCTCCCGGGTTTTATATGTGTCCAGGTCGGCCTGAGTGATGATGCCCTTGCCCGCCTGGCTCGAATCGACGATGGCTTTCGCGACCCAGCCCTTGTAGAAACCATCGGTGCCCTTGAGGGAAATTTCCTTGAGGGTTTTCGCCAGGTCTTTCTGCACCAGCCTGGCACCGACCTGCAGCGGTTGGCCCTTGTTCAGGAAGATAGGGCTCAGGTCTTTGTCGGCCTTGAACTGGTCGGTGGCCGTGTTCAGCAGATCGACGTCGCCCTGCTCCAGCGCAAAGCCGTTTTCCGCCAGCTTGACGGCCGGTGCGATGATCTCGGCGCGCTTTTTCGTGCCGTATTTGCTCAGCGCCATCTCCATGCCGGAGACCGTACCCGGTACGCCCACCGCCAGATGGCCCTTGGCGCTGAGGTCGGGAACGACATTGCCGTCCTTGTCCAGATACATGTTGGCGGTGGCGGCCAGCGGCGCCTTTTCTCGGAAGTCGAGGAAGGTCTTGCGCCCGTCCGCCAGTTGAATGGTCATGAAACCACCGCCGCCCAGGTTGCCGGCTGCGGGGTAGACCACGGCCAGGGCATAGCCGACGGCGACGGCTGCGTCCACCGCGTTGCCCCCGGATTTGAGGACGTCGACACCGACGTGGGTGGCCAGGTGCTGTGCCGTCACGACCATGCCGTTTTCGGCAGCGGCAGGCGCAACGGAGGCCGCGTATGAACAGGAAAGGCCAAAGGTAAAGGCCGTCGCAATCAGCGATCGGGCGAAGGGTTCGAACTTCATGAACAGACTCTCTTGTTGTTGTGATAAAGCCGTGTGAAACGGATGTCACGGCGGCGTCAGTGGTGGCTTGCCACGGCGTTGCCCGGCATCTCTGCGTGCACGGAAGCGCTTCGAACACGGCTGCGTATTTTGATTGTCACTGCATCAAAGTAGCGCCTGTCGCAGAACTTACTAGTCACAACCTGGAGAATTTCACGAAAGCAGCCACGACACGCTGCGGCTCGCGGCCTCGAACGCGTGCAGGCAGGATCGCCGCCAGGGAGGCCGACGCACAAAGCGTCGCCCTCCTCATTCAGCGGCGTGGCTGCGTCAAACGTTGCTTCAGAACCAGCGATCGTTGCGCTTACGACCCCGGGTCAGCGCCGGAAGGATCAGGCCCAGCAAGAGACCGGCCCCGGCAATGCTGCCGCCGTAGACCATATAACGCATCAGGACCTGATTGTTCTCATCGCCGAGCTTGGCCTGGGTCGAGCGCAGTTCGGATTGCGCATCGGTGAGCTGCGCATTGAGGTCCTTGCTGCGGGCCTCCAGCTCATCGACCAGTTTTTTCCGCGAATCGAGGGTTTCCTGCATGCCCTGGACCTTGGTTTTCCAGTCGTCATCGATGGTTTTCAGCTGCGCACTCAGGTCAGCGACCTGTTGAGTCAGCTGCGGCAGACGTTCGGCCTGGCCGGGGACTTCCTGCAGGTCCGCCGACGGAATCCATACGCTGTCGCCTGAGCCGCCGCGCACCTGGCTGTAATCGCCCTGGGTATTGAGCAGCTCGACTTTCTGTCCGGACTTCAGCGTACCGACGATGCGATAGCCGTCGGTGGGACCGCTGCGTACGTAGGTGCTCAGGGTGTCGCTGACCCAGCGATCCTTGCTGGCGGTTTCGGCGTGCGCCTGGGAGGCGAGCGTCAGGGCGAACAGGGTTCCCGTCAGGCCGGCGCTGAGCAAACGGCGTCGAGCGCCCGGCAAGGAAGATGGCGACGGGAAAGTAGCGGAATCTGGACGAAATAGAGACATGGGAGATCTTCGACAAATAAAAAAGAACGGCCGGATGGTCGGGCCGCGTGCAATGGACAAACGCCTGGCGTGCAGCGAAGGCAATGCGCTGCAACAGCAAAAGAAGGCAACCGGGCGTGCACGCACCTGCAGAACCGTCGGCGTCTCAAGACCCGACGAGCAGCGCGCGCAGTGGTCAACAGACCGTACAAATGGTTTCAGGTTCACTGCAGCGGGGTGACGTTCGTCCGGAGAACGGCCGCAAAGCGAGGGGATCGCCTGGGTCACCTGCACCCTGGCGGCGCATCAGCGCCCGGAATGTCCCGCAGCAGCGGCGGCGTCATGGGGCGCATGAATGGCGGAAGGCAGCGGGAGTCGAACCTGCCCGGGAACGGCTGCCGTCCCCAACCGGGTTTGAAGCCCGGCCGCGCCACCGGGCGCGATTGCCTTCCATGATCGATCAGAACGCATCGTCCTGCGCAGCACTGGACTGCGCCAGCGCGTTGTCCGGCCGAATCCGGCGCTGGTCGCCGATTCGCCGGGTGAAGCCGATACGATCGAAAAACTCGAGAATCTGGATACTGCGCTTGCGGCCAATGCCCAGGCTGTCCCTGAACGCTGCGGCCTGAATCACCGGCTCACGCTGCGACTGCCGCAACAGCATAGCGGCCATTGTTTCAATTGTGGACTGGCAATAGAAAAGATCGCGCACCACCTGATGCGCCTGACCGATCCGCCCCAGTTTGCGCAGCAACAGGCGCACCTGCGCCTCGCCCTGCCCGGTCGCCTGCGCCAGATCGCGCACCCACGGCGGGTCAAAACCGCCCTGCTCCATCATCGGCAGGATCTGCTGCCAGAGCGCGGCGTCCTCGTCGTTGAGCTGCACGCGATGATCCGGCAAATGCAGCCATGGCCCGCTGCTGGCGACGCTGCCGCTGGCGAGCGCCTCGTCCAGCAGTGCGATGAAAGCGGGCCGTTCCAGCGGCAGCGCACTGAAACGTCGAAGGCGGTCGCGGTCCGGGCCCAACTGGTCGGGCTCGGCCTGGTGAAACCTGCCCAGATGCTCCAGCAGCAGGCCGTGCAACGCCTGCCAGCGCATGTCGCTGAACAGCAACTGACCCTGCCGGGTGGTGATGACCCGAATACCGGCCGGCAATTGCCAGGTCGATCGCAGTCGGTTGAACTGGCGCTCCAGCCGCTGCGGATCGAGACCGGTCTGGCTGCTGGCCATCCATTCGGTCAGCGCCTGCTCCAGGCCGTCGGCGCGGGCAAGGATTTGCAGATGGCCCAGCCGCTCAGCGCTGCGCCGCTGACGGGATGGCGCAAACGGGTCAAGAACCCGGCCGCCGCCCAGCGTGCGCTGCGCGCTCTGGTCGCGCAGCACTAGTCGATCGCCATGCACCGCATGAACAGGCGTATTGAGCAGCAATTGCGCGAGCATCCGCTGTCCCGGCGCCACGCTGCTGCCTTCGAGCAGCGCCACGCGTGCGGTGACATCCTGTGTGCCGAGGTGCACGTGCACCGGGCTGAAATGCTCGAAGGCGCGGGTCTCGCTGCTCAGCAGGTGCAACGTGATGTCGATGCGTTGCGTCGGTGCGAACAGCCAGTCGGGCAACAGCCAGTCGCCTCGGTGGATCTGCTCCAGCGACAACTTTTCGGCGTTCAGATTGAGCGCGACACGTTGACCGGCACGGGCGTGGGCGGCGGCCTGATTCTGCGCATGCAGGCCTCGCACGCGAACGCTCTTGCCTTGCTGGCCGAGCAGCAAGGTGTCGCCCACCGCCACGTGCCCGGCAAGCGCCGTTCCGGTGACGACGATGCCCGCGCCGGCAACGCTGAACGCCCGGTCGACATCGAGGCGAAAGCCGCCACGGTCGCTGCGTTCAAGCACCTTGTCGGCCGCGTCGAGCAGGGTTGCGCGCAACGCATCGACACCCTCGCCGCTGAGACTCGACACCCGATACTGCGCAGCCTGTGCGTACGGGCCGTAGGCGAGCAACTCATCGATCTGCGCGCTCACTTGCTCGATGCGGGAGGCGTCGACCCTGTCACATTTACTGATGACCACTAGCAAACCGGGGATGCCGAGCAGTTCGACGATCGCCAGATGCTCGCGGGTTTGCGGCATTACGCCGTCGTCAGCGGCCACCACCAGCAGCACAAGGTCGATGCCCTGCGCCCCGGCCAGCATGTTGTGGATGAAACGTTCGTGCCCGGGGACATCGATGAATCCGGTCAGGCCGGCTCCCGGCGCAAGCTCGGCGTACAGATAGCCCAGATCGATGGTGATGCCACGCTCGCGTTCCTCGCGCCGTCGATCACCCGCCTGACCGGTGAGCGCTTCGAGCAACGCGGTTTTGCCGTGATCGATATGCCCGGCGGTGCCGACAATCATGTTGCCGGTTCCTCCCAGCGCAGCTGCGGCAACTGGGCGATCCAGGCGGCTTCATCATCCAGCTGGCGCAGGTCCAGCCACAGCGCATCGTCATCGATGCGACCCAGCACCGGAATCGGCAGACCGCGCAGCGCCGCTTCGAGTGCATGCAGGCGACGGCCTCGTTGCTTTTTCGAGACGATCGGTCGTAAACACAACGATGCGCTCGGCAGGCGCGCCACCGGCTGGCTGCCGCTGCCGATCATCCCCAGGCTAGGCTGCACCAGTACGCCCCAGCTCTCGCCCAGCACCCGCGCAAGCAATGGCCGCAGGCGCTCGGCCTGCGCGAGGATTTCGCCCTGTGGCCGGGTCAGCAGCCGCAGGCTCGGAAGGCGCGCCGCCAGGCGATCCGGATCGCGGTACAGACCGAGCACAGCTTCCAGCGCGGCAAGGGTGAGTTTGTCGACGCGCAGCGCACGTTTGAGCGGGTTCTTCTTGATTCGGGCGATCAGCGCTTTGTTTCCGACAATCAGACCGGCTTGCGGGCCGCCAAGCAATTTGTCGCCGCTGAAGGTGACGATGTCCGCGCCTTCGGCCAGCGTCTGCCGGGCCGTGGGCTCGGGTGGAAGGCCCCAGCGCGTCAGGTCGAGCAGACTGCCGCTGCCTAGGTCCTCGAGCAGCGGCAAGGCGTGGCGATGGGCGATTTGCGCCAGCTCGCCGGTCGGCACGCTGGCGGTGAAGCCCTGAATGCTGTAATTGCTGGTGTGTACGCGCATCAGCAGCCCGGTGCGCGGGTTGATCGCCGCTTCATAGTCTTTGGCGTGCGTGCGGTTGGTGGTGCCGATTTCGTGCAGTCTGACGCCAGCCCGCGCCATGATGTCGGGAATGCGGAACGCTCCGCCGATCTCGATCAGTTCGCCCCGGGAAATGATGCCTTCTTTGCGCGCGCCCAGACTGTTCAATGCCAGCAGCACCGCCGCGGCATTGTTGTTGACCACCGTGACGGCCTCGGCACCGGTCAGTTCGCGGATCAGGCCTTCGATGAGGTCGTCCCGATCGCCGCGCTTGCCGGTGTCCAGGTCGAATTCGAGGTTGAGCGGATAGCGCGCAGCGGTCTGCATGGCCTCGATGGCTTCCTCCGGCAGCAGCGCACGGCCCAGATTGGTGTGCAGCACGGTGCCGGTGAGGTTGAAGACGCGACGCACGTTGCTGCGGTGCTGCATCACCAGCCGTTCCGACGCCCGGCCTATCAGCACGTCTGCGCTGGTTTCCACCGCGTCGACCTGACCCAGACGCGCAGATTCACGCACGTCGTCGAGTAACCGGCGCAGCGTCGCCAGCACCGCATCGCGGCCGTAGCGGTCGATCAGAGGGTGGCACGCGGGATGACGCAAAAGGCTGTCGACGGAAGGAAGACGCGGCGGGAGCGAAGCGAGGTGTTCAGCCATTCAGTGACTCCGTAACAGGCCATTGCTGCCGATGCCAGGCCAGAAGCCTTGAGCGCGAACGATGGAGTGTAGACGCGGTTTTCACGCTTCCCCAGGCGCCAGCATCAAGTTGGGCGCGATACGCTGGACGCCGTCCAGGTCCAGGCGCATGTCCAGCATCAGGCTCGACAAGTCTGCCGACAGCGCCTCGGCCTGCGCATCGTTCTCCAGATAAATATGCTTGAGGTAGCTGTTGCAGCCAGGGCACACCTCCGCGCGCAACGGGGCTTTGTCGGCGGCCACGCGATCATCGTCCAGGCTCACGTATTTCAGGCCCTTGCTCTGTTCGCAGTACACGCATTTGACCCGCACGACATGCCATTCGCAGGCGCACAGCGAGCACACCAGATAGCGCAGCCCGGTGTACTTGCCGCGATGGCGAATGACACCGGCCATGGCGGGCGAACCACATGCCGGGCATTGGTTCAGGCTGTCGCAGGGCTTCAGATTGTCGGTGGGCAACGTCAGCAGCCATTGGCTCCAGGCCGCCTGCAGGGCCGCGCCGAGGAACGGCACCAGCGCTGCGGGAAGTCCTGCGTACTGGCCGCTGAGCAGCGAAATCGCCCAGACCTTGAGCTGGCCTTCATCGGCGTCGCGCAACCGGTCCAGCGCCTGGCCGACCTGGTCATTCGCAGGCTGGAAGCGCTGCAGCAGCGCCTGTAGATACACCTGCCAATGCACCTCGCGCACGAGACTGTCGGCGGCCAGCGGCGGCAGGCCGTGCTGTCGGCACAGGTCAAGGCGCTGATTGTCGGGTGTCCAGTGTTGCGGGGGCTGATCCAGCAGGCTCTGCTGCACCCGACACAGACTGGCGATCAGGCGCAGGTAATCGGCCATCGGGTTGCCGGCCGCAAGCGACTCCAGGCGCTCGGCACGCAAGGCGAACAGGTTGTCAGGCGGCAAGTGCAGGAACGGCAGGACGAAGCTGCCGCCCTGCGCCTGGATTTCCTCGGGTTCGAGAATCTGACTCAAGATTTCATCCTTTTTCGGCGGGTAGGTGGAGCGGCCTGCGTCGGTGGCGATTGCTTGTCGACGACCTGGCGATACCACAACTCGTGGTGCTTCCTGGCCCATCGGCGACTGACCCAGCCATGCAACATCGCGCCGACCGAGCCCTTGATCCAGATACCCGCGTAAATATGCACGATGATGCTGACGATCAGCACGAAACCGGCCAGGGCGTGGATCAGCGCACCCAGGCGAATTACGGTGATGTCGAAATACTCGCTGAACCAGGCGCGCCAGATCACGATGCCACTGAGCAACAGCGCCAGCATGCACAGCAACAACGTCCAGAACAACAGCTTCTGTCCGGGGTTGTACTTGCCCACCGGCGGCACGCCCTCCTCCTCGTTCTGCATCACCCGACCGATGCGCTTGAGCCACAGTCGATCATTGGCGATGAAAAGGTTGGCACGCCAGAAGCGAATCACCAGGCCGAAGAAAAACACGAACATCGCCACACCCATGAACGGGTGCAGGATACGCGTCCACGGGCCGCCGCCGAACAGATGGGTGAGCCAGAACATCGCCGGATGAAACAGCGCAAGGCCGGACAGCCCGGCCATGAAGAACAGAATCGCCACCAGCCAGTGGTTGGTCCGCTCGTTGGCGTTGTACCGCAGAAGGGTCTTTCCGGGTTCACGGTTGTCGCTCATGGCCGTTGCTCCCCTTCAGGTCCCGGGCGTTTCGGATCGTAGACGTGCACCGCCGGATCGACCTCATGCACGCTGGGGTCACCTGTCGGGTTGGCTGGAGGGACGTCCTCCTCGTGCTCTTCGCGTTGCGGCCCGATCCTCACGTAGTGGAAGAACCCGGCCAGCACGGCCAGGCCCATCGCCAGCAAACCCAAGGGTTTGGTCACGCCTTTCCAGAGCCCGACCAATGGACTGATCTCCGGGTTCTGCGGCAGTCCCGCGTACAGCTTGGGGTTGTCGGCGTGGTGCAGCACGTACATCACATGGGTGCCGCCCACGCCCGCAGGATCGTACAGGCCGGCATTCTCGAAACCGCGGGATTTCAGGTCGACCACGCGTTCGGCGGCGTGCACTTTCATGTCCTCCTTGGTGCCGAAGACGATTGCGCCGGTCGGGCAGGTCTTCACGCACGCAGGCTCTAGCCCTACCGACACCCGGTCCGAACACAGCGTGCATTTGTACGCTTTGTGGTCTTTCTGGGAGATGCGCGGGATGTCGAACGGGCAACCGGTGATGCAATAGCCGCAGCCAATGCAGTGATCCTGGTTGAAATCGACGATGCCGTTGGCGTGCTTGATGATGGCGCCGGGGCTCGGGCACGCCTTGAGGCAGCCGGGATCGGCGCAGTGCATGCAGCCATCCTTGCGGATCAGCCACTCCAGGTCGTTGTCGGCGGTCTCATGCTCGGTGAAGCGCATCAGGGTCCAGGTCTGCGCGCTCAGGTCCTGCGGGTTGTCGTACGTGCCGTGGTTGTGACCAACCTCGTCGCGCAGCTCGTTCCACTCCGAACACGCGACCTGGCAGGCCTTGCAGCCAATGCATTTGGTGGTGTCGATCAGCTTGGCGACTTCGTCCAGCTGGCGGATCGAAGACGGCACCGTGGTGGTGGCTGAACGGGCAATGATGTCTTGAATGGCCATTCAGATTTTCTCCACGTTGACCAGGAACGACTTGGATTCCGGGGTCTGCGAATTGCCGTCACCCAGGAACGGCACCAGCGTGTTGGCCAGATAGCCATTGCGCGTCGTACCGGTGAAGCCCCAGTGAATCGGAATGCCGACCTGATGCACCACCTGGTTGTTGACCTGCAGCGGACGAATCCGCTTGGTCACCACCGCCACCGCCTCGATGAACCCGCGCTTGGAGCTGACCCGGACCCGATCGCCCGCGACAATGCCTTTTTCTTTGGCCAACGCCTCACCGATCTCGACGAACTGCTCCGGTTGGGCAATCGCGTTGAGCCGGCAATGTTTACTCCAATAATGGAAGTGCTCGGTGAGCCGGTAGCTGGTGCCTGCGTACGGGAAGTCCTTGGCGACGCCCAGCGAATCCCACACCGAATCGAAGATGCGCCCGGCCGGATTGCTGGTCGCCTTCTTGTTGTTCGGGTGCAGCGGGTTGATCCCGATGGGGGTCTCGAACGGCTCGTAGTGTTCCGGGAATGGCCCTTCGTTCATCTTGTCGACGGCGAAGAACCGCGCCACGCCTTCGGGGTTCATGATGAACGGGTTCATCCCCGCTTCCGGCGCCGAGGTCACGGCGAAGTCCGGCACGTCGGTACCGGTCCAGACCTTGCCGTTCCACCAGATGACGCGTTTCTTCGGGTCCCACGGCTTGCCCTGCGGGTCGGCTGAGGCGCGATTGTAGAGAATGCGCCGATTGCTCGGCCACGCCCATGCCCAGCCCTGATGCTGATGCATGGCATACGGGTCGCTGTTGTCGCGGCGGGCCATCTGATTGCCAGCCTCGGTCCAGCTGCCGCAGAAAATCCAGCACCCGGACGCCGTGCTGCCGTCGTCCTTGAGTTGCGCGAAGCCGGCCAGCTGCGTGCCGCCCTTGACCGCAGCCCCCAATGGATCGGTGTAATCCGTGGTGGCGGCGCCGTTGATCTCCTTGGCGATTTCCTCCGGCGACGGCTCTTCGGCGACTTTGTAGGGCCAACTGAGTTTGAGCAACGGCTCTGCGTAGGCGCCGCCCTCTTGCTCGTAGCGCTTGCGCAGGCGAATGAACAGCTCGCTCATGATGCGGATGTCGGTGATCGCCTCGCCGGGTCCTTCGGCCCCTTTGAAGTGCCATTGCAACCAGCGACTGCTGTTGACCAGCGAGCCGTCCTCCTCGGCAAAGCAGGTCGTGGGCAGGCGAATGACTTCCGTCTGGATGTCTTCGGTCACTACGTCGTTATACGGGCCTACCTTCTGCCAGAACTCGGACGTCTCGGTGGCGAGCGGGTCCATGATAACCAGCCACTTCAACCGCGCCAGCGCTTTCATCACCCGGTTTTTGTCCGGCAGCGCTGCAATCGGGTTGAAGCCCTGACATATGTAGCCGTTGACATGGCCGTGGCCCATCATGTCGAACATCTTGAGGATGTCGTAGCTGGCGGCATCCAGCTTGGGCAGGTAGTCGTAGCACCATTTGTTTTCCGCGGTGGCGTTGGCGCCGTACCAGGACTTCATCAGGCTGACGTGGAACTTGCTGTAGTTCTGCCAGTAGGACAACTGCCCCGGCCGCAGCGGTTTCTGCGTGCGTTTGGCGATGAACGCGTCGTAGTCCTGCTCGCCATCCTGAGCCAGGGTCAGATAGCCCGGTAGCGAGTTGGACAACAGGCCCAGGTCGGTCAGCCCCTGAATGTTGGAGTGACCGCGCAACGCATTGACGCCGCCACCGGCCATGCCGACGTTACCCAGCAGCAATTGCACCATCGCCGCGCTGCGGATGATCTGCGCGCCGATGGAGTGCTGGGTCCAGCCAAGTGCGTAGAGGATCGTCATGGTCTTGCCCGGCACCGAGCACGTGGCGATCTCTTCCCAGATCTTCATCATCCTGTCCTGCGGCATACCGCAGGTGAGGCTGGCGATTTCCGGGGTGTAACGGCTGTAATGCTGTTTCATCAATTGGTAGACGCAGCGCGGATCCTGCAGCGTCGGATCGACCTTGGCGAAACCGTCCTCGCCCAGCTCGTAGCCCCAGCCGGATTTATCGCTGTACACCCGTTTTTCGGCGTCATAGCCGCTGAAAATTCCGTCTTCGAAGCCATAGCCGGCTTTGACGATGAACGACACGTCGGTGTAATTGCGCACGTATTCGTGCTGGATCTTGTCCTGCGTCAGCAAGTAGTTGATCAGCCCGCCCATGAAGGCGATGTCGCTGCCGGTGCGGATCGGTGCGTAATAGTCGGCCACGGACGCGGTGCGCGTGAAGCGTGGATCGACCACGATCAGTCGCGCCTGGTTGTGCGCCTTGGCTTCGGTCACCCATTTGAAACCGCAAGGGTGCGCTTCTGCTGCGTTGCCACCCATCACCAGGATCAGATTCGCGTTGGCAATATCGGTCCAGGTATTGGTCATGGCACCACGGCCGTACGTCGGGGCAAGACTTGCCACCGTCGGGCCGTGTCAGACACGCGCCTGGTTATCGAACCCCAGCATGCCGGTGGCACGAACGACCTTGTGGGTCAGATAACCCGCCTCATTGGACGCCGCCGAGGCCGCAAGAAACCCGGTGGTCAGCCAGCGGTTGACGGTTTCGCCCTTGGCGTTCTTCTCGATGAAGTTGGCATCGCGGTCAGCCTTCATCAGGTCAGCGACACGATCGAGCGCCTCGTCCCAGGAAATCCGGGTCCACTCGTTGCTGCCCGGTTTGCGGATCTGCGGGTACTTGAGGCGGCCGGGGCTGTGAATGAAGTCCAGCAGGCCAGCGCCTTTGGGGCACAAGGTGCCGCGATTGACCGGATGGTCGGCGTCACCTTCGATATGAATGATGTTCTGCGCGACGTTTTTTGCGGCGTCGCCCTGGCTGTACATGATCAAGCCGCAACCCACCGAGCAATACGGGCAGGTGTTGCGGGTTTCATGGGTGTGAGCGAGTTTGAAATGGCGTATCTGTTCGGCGAAAGCAGGCGTCGGGACCATGCCCAACGCTGCCAGGCTCGAGCCTCCAAGACCGACAGCGGCGACCTTGAAAAACTGCCGACGGTTGAGATCCATCGTGCACTCCTGATCAGGTAATTCCCGGTACGTTGCCGGAAGTCGATTCATCACGGCGTCAGCGGTTTCCCGATGACTCCAGAAACTCTAGACCAGATTGCCAGTGCCGCCATGAAATCGTGCGGCAGTGCTCGGAGTAAGGCATTGGATGACCCGTCAGGCCAGATAACGGCGGTAGAAGTCCTCCGCGGCAAGGTTTTTGTCCTTGGCCTCGAACATGATGTCAAAGCGGTCGAGAAAACTCAGGGCGTAGGTGTTGGTCCACGCGTTCCACATCCGCGCGCTGTGTCCGTAAAGATCGCGCTTGCCGACCTTTTCGAGCAACGCATCCATTTCAAGCTTCTGGTCGGCGCTGAACCCGGCCTGTTGCAGGGATTCCGGCGGCTGGGAGTAATGCATGACCGGCCGCACGCCGCGCCAGCTGTCGATGATCCGCTGAACCCGTGGATCGTCGGTGGCGATGTAGCGGTTTTCATTGATCCAGCAGTGATGAATATCGAGCACCACGGGCGCCAGGTCGGCCAGTTCCAGGCAAGCGTCGACGCCATAGACCTTTTCCTCGTTCTCGAAGGTGATGCAGTTGCGCGCCACCTCGGAGAGACGTGGCCAGACGGCGCGAACGCCCTCGCTGCCCAGTCGCCCGGCGATGTGCACATTGCATTTGAAGTCCTGAAACCGTAAGCCGTAGCCCATCATGCGGATCATGTCGGCGTGGTACTCGAACTCGGCGATGCTGTTTTCCACGACATCCGGGCGGTCCGAGCCCAGCACGCAAAACTGTCCGGGATGAAACGACAGCCGGATGTCCGATTCCCGCGCCAGCGCACCGATGGCAGCGAAGCGTGTGCGCAGGTTGTCCATGACCGCTGGCTGACGGTAGAACTCGACCACGCGAGGATGACTGTAGAACGGCAACAGATCGCTGCTCAGCCTCAACATTCGCAGCGTCGCTGGCAGTTGGGCCACATGCGCCAGCAGACGCAGTTGCGCGTCCAGATTGTGCTCGACGATTTCCAGCAGCTTCTCCCAGGCAATCTCGCGGGTCACGCTGTCCATCCAGCGCAGTGTGGTGGTGCGAGGATTCAGCCCGCCTTCCAGCGCCTTGAGTTCTTTGGCCGACAGTGCCTGCCCCGGCACGTCGCGCCCGGCGTGACGAAACTGGCAGGCAAAACCGATTCGGGGCCCCGACATGAACGCTTCCCTTTTTCTGACCGTCATCACAGGCAGACCCTCGCCACGCGTGCTTAGTTGCGGCTTTTTTCGGCCAGGTGGGGACCATGACGGACATCGGGGTGTTCATTTCTGCCAAACCGCCCCCGGTCGCGTTGTGCTTGAAAACTGCTGCGTATACTGCGGTTGCAATGATGAAAAGGCTGCAAACCGCAGGGGGCACGATGCTGGAAGAACGACACGCTCAGATCCACACCGACACGCCGTCCGCCAGCGATTCGACCCTCAAACGCTTGCTTGAGCGGGCATGGTCCGCTGATGTGGCGGCGCCAGTGCGCAATGATCGGCTGTACCGACTCGGGATCGATCCGCACACCGGCCAGCAGGCTGTGATCACCAGCGTCCCGACGATGCCTCCGGTCCCCTGCCAGCGGCTGGCGATGCTGGAATTGTCGACGCCGAAGATGGAGGTCGGCGATTCGCTCATCGACACCTATCCGCGCGCCGTCGAAACGATCCGCCTCGAACCCGCTGGTGCCGCGACGGCTGCCAGCGCGACCGCCCAGGCGGACCTCGCCCGCTCGCTGCACGACAAGATGATGGCCGAGCTGAGCGCCTCGATTGCCCACGAAATCTGTCAGCCGCTGATGGGCATTGTGGCCAACGCCGCCGCAAGTCTGCGCTGGTTGCAGCGTGACACGCCCAATGTCGAGGAAGCGGTCGCCGGCCTCAAGGACATCCGCACCGGCTGTGAGCGCGTGGCCAACATCGTCAAATCCCTGGGCGCGCTGGCCCGCCAGGCGCCTTTGCACCAGCAACTGTTCAAGGTCGATGACGCCATCGATGAGGCGACCGCCATCGCGACGCCAGCCCTGGCCAGGCATCAGGTCCGGCTGGAGCTGTCACTGGCGGCGACGCGCTTTGTCTTCGCCGACCCGGTGCAGCTTCAGCAGTTGTTGCTCAATCTGATCACCAACGCGCTGGAGGCCATGGCCGAATCCCGTGTCGATGGCCGACTGCTGCGGATTTCATCCTGTGACGTGGCCGACGGCATCGAGGTTTGCGTCGATGACAACGGCCCCGGCATCCCTGGCGATCAGCACGAACGGATTTTCACAGCGTTTCACACGACCAAGCCGGGCGGTCTGGGGATCGGTCTGGCAGTCTGCCGGTCAGTGATCGATGCCCATAGAGGCAGCCTGTTCGTGGAAACATCGGAAATGGCCGGCGCTCGGCTGCGTTTTCGTCTGCCTGCATGCTGTGATGGCCGCCCGCAACCGGCGCTGTAGCGGCCGCCGACCCGGAACCTGCATCCGTCGCGCCCTTCATGGCTCAGCCCTTTCACAAACATTCACACGATCATGCGTGCAATCCCCTAGAATGCCGTCTGTATTCAGGCAATGGCCCGACGCTGCGCTGGCAGCTCCGGGTGAAGGAAAGGCGATTGACGCATGCGGGAATCTGCGCACAAAACCGTGGTAATGGTCCTGTTCAATGACATGTTGATGCTCGATGTCACAGGGCCGATGGATGTTTTCTCGATTTCCAATCGCTTGCTCCCTGAGGACCAACACTACCGGCTGCTGACCGTGGCCGAGCATCAGACCCTTGTGCGCAGTTCGTGCGGGCTGAAAGTCCAGGCCGACATGACGCTCCAGGATCTGCCTGCGGGCACTGACCTGCTGCTGGTGCCCGGCGGACCTGGCGCGTACGGCGTTGGCCATCCTGGCCTGACGGCGTGGTTGCCGAAGGCGGTCAAGGGCGCGCGGCGTTTCGGCGCGATCTGTACCGGCGCATTTCTGCTGGGCGATGCCGGATTGCTGGACGGCTACCGCTGCACCACGCACTGGAACTATGTCGAGCGCCTGGCGCAGCGCAATCCCGGTTCGCGGGTCGAGACCGAGCAGATTTATGTCATTGATCGCAACCTGATCACCTCAGGCGGCATCACTGCCGGCATCGACATGGCGTTGGCGGTGGTCGCGGAAGATCACGGCAAGGACATCGCGCTGGAAGTGGCCAAGGTCTTGCTGGTGGTGATGAAGCGTCAGGGCGGGCAGACGCCTTACGGGCCGCTGCTGGCCGCCGTGCCTCGCGATGACACCGCCATCGCCAGGGTGCAGGCCTACGTCGTCGACCACATCGAGGAGCCGTTCACGGTCCAGCGCATGGCGGAACTGGCGGCGATGAGCGCGCGCAACTTCGCCAGGGCGTTTCAGCGCGAAGTCAGCCTGACGCCGATGCAATACGTGCTCAACGCGCGCATCGATCATTCGCGAAAACTGCTGGAAGGCAGCGATCTGCCGCTCAAGGTCGTGGCCTGTCGGTGCGGGTTCGGCAGTGCCCGGCACATGCGCAAGGCGTTCAGCGAACGCATTGGCCTGACACCCAATCAATACCGGCAACAGTTCGGCGGCGACTGATCCGGCGGCGCGAGGTCTGCGCGGGTGCACTTGCACCCGTCGCCGGGGCGCGAGCACACTGATCGGCATTCACCGTAAAGATCATCGATGAGAAGGATTGAACATGACCACGCACACTGAAACCGCCCTGCTCGCCGGCGGCTGCTTCTGGGGCATGCAGGATTTGCTGCGCCGCTACCCGGGCGTCCTCTCCACCCGCGTCGGCTACTCCGGCGGCGACGTCCCCAACGCCACCTACCGAAATCACGGCACCCACGCCGAAGCCATCGAAATCGTCTTCGACCCGACGCTCATCAACTATCGGAAAATTCTGGAGTTCTTCTTCCAGATCCACGACCCGTCAACCGCCAACCGTCAGGGCAACGACATCGGCCTGAGCTATCGCTCGGCCATTTTCTACCTCAACGACGAGCAGAAAGCCGTCGCCGAAGACACCGTGGCCGATGTTGACGCCTCGGGGCTGTGGCCGGGCAAAGTGGTCACGGAAATCGCCCCCGCCGGGCCGTTCTGGGAAGCAGAGCCCGAACATCAGGACTACCTGGAGCGCATCCCCAACGGCTACACCTGTCACTTCGTTCGCCGCGACTGGGTGCTACCGTCCCGGAAGTGATTTCAACGTCCGGCGTTGAGGGCTGACTCCCGAGCCGGTCTTCAAACCCGATTGAACCAGCGCCTGTCACTGAAAAAAAGCCGAACTCCCGCCGGGCACTCACCTCCAACGTGAGTAGCCCAACGAGGACAAGGCAATGAGCAACGATCGAACCATCAGCCCCGACACCCGCAGACCGCAGCCCGATGCCCCGCCCGTCGACAGTTCCGGCAAGCCGGTGAATGTCGTCGAGCGGGACCTCGCCGACCGCGACGATGACACCCGCGGCGTCGATGAAGTCATCACGCCCAGCTCCACCCGCACCAAGGAGCAGGACGTCGAAGAACTCAACAAGAAAACCGCGGAGATCGAGCGTAAGGTCGCGGACGGCAACTGATCGGGCGCCGACACAGCAAGCCGGTTGCAGAACCACCGACAAGGCGACTTCTGCCGTTTTGTCGGTTGCCCTGCAACCGACACTTGGCTTACCGGCCAATGGACTGCGCCTATATTCCTGCACAGACCCAATGCATATCCGGAAATATTAAATATTCACCGCTCGCCTGCTGCGCAATTAATTAACGTGCAAACTATGTGTTGAAGTTTCAACGGCGAGGCATTCCTGGCAACGTTCCACGCAAAATGAAATTATCAACTTCGATAATTCCAATGTGCCACCCTTTACAATCAGGCCGTGTTATTTTATTCGCGCCCGAATAAACGCCCGCATCTGCCAAATTTTCAGGAAGTCGTCGATCAGTATTTTCAATCGGCGTCATTGGCAAAACAAAATAGCTGGCTAATATCGCGCCACTCATTATCCCCCGGCTATTAAAAAATAATCCGGAGATAATACCAATGACTGTTAAGTATTCCCCTTGGCGCCTCTCTTTGGCTGCCGTTCTGGTAGCCGCCAGTATGTCGTCCGTACAAGCAGAGCAATTGACCCGTGACAGCGGTGCCCCGGTGGGCGATAACCAGAATTCGCAAACCGCCGGTGAAGCCGGCCCGGTCCTTCTGCAAGATGCACATCTGATCGAAAAGCTGCAGCGCTTCGACCGTGAGCGAATCCCGGAACGCGTCGTGCATGCCCGCGGTACGGGGGCGTTCGGCGTATTCGAACCGGATGCCGACCTGCATGATCTGACCGTTGCGCAGGTGTTCAAGCCCGGCACTCAGACGCCGGTCTTCGTGCGATTTTCCACCGTCATGGGTTACCGGGGTTCACCCGAGCAAGCCCGCGATCCGCGCGGTTTTGCCGTGAAGTTTTATACTGCGCAAGGCAACTGGGACATGGTCGGCATCAACTGGCCAATATTCTTTATTCGCGACGCCATCAAGTTCCCCGACTTTGTGCATGCGAATAAACCGAGTGCCGTCACCGGGGTTCAGGATCAGGACCTGGCGTTTGATTTTTTCGCCCACACACCTGAAGCCACCAACATGCTGACCCATCTCTATACGGTTGAAGGCATGCCTGACTCCTACCGACATATGGACGGCTCCGCGGTGCACGCATTCAAGTTCATCAATGCTGATGGCGTGACGCATTACGTGAAGTTCACCTGGAAAAGTCGTCAGGGAGTCCACGGATTGCAACCCAAGCAGATTGCCGGTTCCGTCGGCGAAGACTGGAACTTGATGACCAACGATTTGTACGGCGCCATCAAGAAGGGCGACTTCCCGAAGTGGGATTTGTACGTGCAAGTGTTGACGCCGGGTGAACTGGGCAAGTTCGACTTCGATGCGCTGGACGACACCAAAGTCTGGACCGGCGTGGCGCAGCGCAAGGTCGGCACGATGACCCTCAACCGCGTGCCGGACAATTATTTCGAGTCCACCGAGGAGTCCGCGTTCGCCCCGTCCCGTCTGGTGCCGGGCATCGAAGCGTCGGAAGATCGCATGCTGCAGGGCCGCCTGTTCGCCTACGCCGACACGCAGATGTATCGCCTGGGCGCCAATTACCAGCAACTGCCGATCAACGCCCCGAAGACCATCGTCAGCAATAACAGCCAGGACGGCGCGATGAACGCCAGCGGGCGCAAGGGTGAGGTCAATTACGAGCCGTCCGGTGTCCATGAGCTGAGCCAGGACCCGGCCTTTAAATATGCCCAGACGCCTGTCAGCGGCACCACCCAGCAACGCATGACTTCCAAGCCGCGCAACTTCTTCCAGGCGGGCGAGTACTACCGTGGCCTTTCCGAAGCCGACAAAGGCTATCTGATCGAGGCGCTCAGCGGTGATCTCAATCACGTGCGTAACGAGGCGAACAGGTACGCGATGCTTTCGTACTTCTACAAGGCCGATGCCGATTACGGTACCCGTCTGGTGACCGCCACTCACGCGGACGCAGGGCGCGTCAAGGCGCTCGCGGAGAAACTCCAGGACTGATTCCGGCGCAACCCTGCCGCCACGCTGGCCAACAGCGTGGCGGTCTCGAGAAGGACGCAACATGCTGACGCTTACACGTCGCTGGCGCTGGACAGGCGCTGGCGCAGTTATTATCGGCCTGGGCTGGGCGACACTGCGGGCCAGTCACCTGCTGTTTCCCAACCTGTGGTTGCCTGCAACCGCAAGCCATATTCAGTCACAGGCAGCGGTGCAACGGGTCGATCCTCATGTGTATGACACGCAATGGTTCGACGCCGCCAGAGCCGGCCGTCAGGACATCAGCCAGGCGTTGATCGACGCCGGGTTTCCGGTCGACAGCCGGACCGGGTCGGGCTACACCGCGCTGGTTCTGGCGACGTATCACGGCCATCTGGACGAAGTCGGGACGCTGCTTGCGGCCCACGCGGATCCCTGTATCGCCGATAACAACGGCAACAGCGCGCTGATGGGTGCACTGTTCAAAGGGGAAACGGCGGTTGCCCACGCGCTGCTCGGCCGCTGCCCGGTGGATCAGACCAATAACAGCGGCCAGACCGCCCTCGCCTTTGCAGCGCTGTTCGGCCGCCTCGACATGATCCCCGAACTGGTAAAGCTGGGCGCCGACCCCGACCATGTCGACGCCCGCGGCAAGACTGCCCTGGGCATCGTTCTGGAGCAAGGCAACGAGCAGGCCGCTGCGGCATTGCGCAGCGCGGGTGCCAGTGTCGGCAGCAGTTTTTGATGCAGGGCCAAGATCAGGGGGCTGATCGCCCCCCGTCCCGACCGGACTGCCTGTCGCCGAACGTTGCGATGGCGCCTGGCAGGCTTGCCCTGGTTACCCCTGCGCCGTCACGCTCAGCGTTGGCTGGTGGTGACGCCCGGGCCCTGCCAGCCGCCGCCCATTGCCCGGTACAGCGTCACGGCAGCACGCGAGGAGTCCGCTTCTGTGCTGTTCAGGCTGTCACGGGCCGTGAGCAATTCCCGGTTGGCATCGAGCACGTCGGTCAGGGGGATCGCCCCCGACTTGTAGGCGGTCTCGGACAGGTCCCTCGCCCGCGTCAGCGCGCTGACCTCACCGGCCAGTTCCTCTCGGCGCTGTTCGGTCTGGGACAACGACACCAAAGCGTTCTCGACATCCTCGCAGGCCCTCAACACTGACTGGCGATACTGCGCAAGCGCCTCGGCGTTGGCGCCTTTGGCCTGGGCAACCTCGGCGTCGATCTTGCCGAAGTCGAACAACCGCCAACGCACCAGCCCACCGATCGAGGGCTGAAATGCACGCTCGGTGAACATGTGCCGACCGGTGATGCTTTCGTAGCCCAAAGCGCCTGACAGCGACACTTTCGGGTAGTAGTCGGCAATGGCTTCGCCGATCCGCTCATTGGACGCCGCCAGTCGGCGCTCGGCGGCGATGATGTCCGGACGTCGGCGCAACACGTCAGCCGGTGCGAGGCTGTCCTTGATCGCTGGCAGTGACGGGATCTGCGAGGCCGAGGCCAGTTCCGTCGCCGAACGGCCCGGCTGTTTGCCCATCAGCACGTCGAGGCGATTGAACTGCGCCTCCAGCGCGATGCGCAGCAAAGGCACGGTCGCCCGCGCCTGCTTCAACAGCGCCTGGGCCTGAGCCACTTCGCGCTCATCGACATCGCCCAGGCGCCGCCGGACCTGCACCAGATCGAGCAAATGCGCGTCGGTGCTGATCTGGTCGGCGGCCACCGCCAGCCGCGCCTGGTACCCGCGGATCTGCACATAGGCGTCCGCGGCTTCGGCGACCACCGAGATCCGCGTGCCCAGATGAGCCGCCTCTGCAGCCTGAGCCTCGGCTTCGGCGGCAGACGCACCGCGTCGAAGACCACCCGCCAGGTCGATCTCCCAGCTGGCAGAGGCGCCTGCGGTGAGGTCTTTCTGATTGCGCTCGTAGCCCGGCAAGTTGCGGCCCAACGACCCCAGCGGACTTTGCAGGCTCTGCCGCTGCTTGGTAGCCGAGCCGACGAAATCCACCGTCGGATACAACTCGGCGCCCGCCGCGCTCGCCACGGCACGGGCCTGTTCGACCCGCGCCAAAGAAGCCACCAGATCCAGGTTTTGCGCCAGCACCTGATCGACGATGCTCACCAGTTGCGGATCGTCGAAGCCGTACCACCAGGTGGCGAGGTTCTGCACAGCGGCGGGATCGGCGGCGCCGCCGGTGCCCTGATTGTAGAACGGCACCAGCGCGGTGTCCGGCGCCTGATAATCAGGGCCCACCATGCAGCCCGACAACCCAGCGCTCATCAACACCAGAGTGATGACGGCAGGCAGGACCGCCCGTTTCGACCTGAATTCTTGCGCGCCGCGATCGGCTGCGGTCATGGCCGGGTGTTTATTCACCGTCTCGCCCACAAGGCGCGCGCTGAAAGAAAGCTTGCTGGACATCAACGCCTCCCGTGGAAGTATTTGCGGATGAAAATGTAGAACGCCGGGGTGAACAACAGACCGAAACAGGTCACGCCAAGCATCCCGAAGAACACCGTGGTGCCCAGCGACTGACGCATTTCCGCGCCCGCGCCGGTGGCGACGGTCAGCGGCGCCACGCCGAGAATGAACGCCAGCGAGGTCATCAGAATCGGTCGCAGTCGCGTGCGGGCGGCATGCACCGCCGCATCCACCGCTGTCGAGCCATCGTCCTGTTTCTGCTTGGCGAACTCGACGATGAGAATCGCATTCTTCGCCGCCAGACCGATCAACACGATGAAGCCGATCTGCGCCAGGATATCGATGGGCATGCCCCGGAAGATCAGCCCGCTGATCGCCGCCAGAATGCACATCGGCACGATCAGCACGATGGCCACCGGCAAGCGCCAGCTTTCGTACTGCGCCACCAGAACCAGGAACACGAACAGCGCCGCTGCGGCGAACACCAACAGCGTCGGCGTGCCCTTTTGTTGCTGCTGGTAGGCAAGCTCGGTCCATTCGAAGCCGATGCCTTTGGGCAGGACTTTCTCGGCGAGTTGCTCCATTTTGAGCAGTGCCGTGCCCGTCGCGACCCCGGGTGCTGCCGCGCCCTGGACCTCTGCCGCCGGGTACAGGTTGTAACGCGGCACTCGGTACGGAATGGTGTTGTGTTCGATGTCGGCCACCGTACCCACCGGCACCATCTGGCCGCTGTCGTTGCGCACCTTCAAGCGGGTGATGTCTTCCGGCGTGCCGCGAAACCGGGCATCGGCCTGGGCGACCACCTGATAAATGCGGCCCAGATAGTTGAAGTCGTTGACGTACTGCGAGCCCAGATACACCTGCAGCGTCGAGAACACGTCAGTGGGCTTGAGCCCGACTTTTTCGGCCTTGACCCGATCGATGTTGGCGAAGATCGACGGCGAACCGGCATTGAACAGCGTGAACATGCCGACGAAGTCAGGGTCTTTGCGCGCTTCGGCCACCAGCTTGTTGGCCGCCTCGGCAAGTGCCTTGGAGCCCAGTCCGGCGCGGTCTTCGAGCATCAGTTTGAACCCGCCGGAACTGCCCAGGCCCTGCACCGGTGGCGGCGGAATGGTCAACACGTAGGCGTCCTTGATCACCGACAGGCGCTTGCGCAGATCCGCCAACACGGATTGCGCGGTGAGTCCGGGCATGTCGTGGTTGTACAACGACGGCAGACCGGTGAACACCGTTCCCGCATTGGAGGCGACGGTCGAGGTGGTGGCATCCAGCCCCACGAACGGCGCGATGTGCTCGATCCCTGGCGTCTGCAGCGCGATGTCCATGACCTGGCGCACGACTTTCTCCGTGCGATCCAGCGACGCACCCGGCGGCAACTGCACGATGGTGATCAGATAGCCTTGGTCCTGCTCCGGAATGAAGCCGGTCGGCGTGCTGTGAAACTCCACGCCGGTCAGGGCGATCAGGCCGACGTAGACCAGCATGACCAGTCCGAGCACTCGGGCCAGACGCCGGGTGACGTTGCCGTAACCGTGGGAGAGCCTGTCGAAACCGCGGTTGAAACGGCCGAACGAGGCGTCCATGAAGCGCTTGACGCCTTTGAACCGACCGTTGTCATGCCCCTTGTGCTTGAACAGCACCGCACACAGCGCCGGGCTCAAGGTCAGCGACACCACGCAGGAAATGATCGTCGACGCCGCGATGGTCACCGCAAACTGCCTGAAGAACAGTCCGGAAATACCACTCAGAAAAGCCGCAGGCACGAACACCGCACACAGCGTCAATGCGATCGACAGCAGCGCACCGCCGACTTCGTCCATCGTGTGGTGCGCCGCCGCCACCGGGGTCATGCCTTCGTGAATGTTGCGCTCGATGTTCTCCACCACGACGATCGCGTCATCGACCACGATCCCCACCGCCAGCACGAGGCCGAACAGCGACAGGTTGTTGAGGGAGATCCCGCACAGGTACAGCACGGTGAATGCGCCCAGCAACGAAATCGGGATGGCCACCACCGGAATGATCGTGGCCCGCCAGTTCTGCAGGAACAGGAACACCACCAGCACCACCAGCAGGATGGCCTCGAAGATGGTGGTGATGACCTCATCCACGGACTTGCCGATGAAGATCGTCGGGTCATAGATGATCGAGTACGCCACCCCGGACGGGAACTCCTTTTTCAGGTTTTCCATGGCGCCGAGCACGGCATGGTCGACGTCCAGCGAGTTGGCGCCCGGCTGCGCGTAAATCAGCAGTGTCGCGGCGTCCTTCTTGTCCATGAACGCCGTGGAGCCATAGTCCACCGCGCCGACCTCGACCCGGCCGATGTCGCCGATCCGGGTGACGCGGCCCGATGGATCGGTCTTGACCACGATGCGCTCGAACTCTTCGGGGCTGGACAGCCGCCCCAAGGCTTCGATGTTCAATTGATACGCTTCGGCGGTGCGGGTTGGCGGCTGGTTCAGCACACCGGCCGAGACCTGCAGGTTCTGTTGGCGCAGAACGGCCAGCACTTCACTGGCGCTCAGGTCATAGGCCGCCACTTTGTCCGGGTCGAGCCAGATGCGCATGGCGTACTCGCGTCCGCCCTGGAACTGCACGTCGCCGACGCCGGGAATCCGCGCCAGCACATCCTTGATGTGCAGCGTGGCGTAGTTGGACAGGTAAAGCGTGTCCTTGGTGCTGTCGTCCGAGAACAGGTGCACCGCCAGCAGAATGCTCGGCGTTGCTTTGCGCACCTGAACGCCAAGCCGCTGCACGTCTTCGGGCAGACGCGAAATGGTGTTCTGCACCCGGTTCTGCGTCAGGTTCTGCGCGACGTTGAGGTCGGTGCCGATGCGAAACGTCACAGTGATCGTCAGCTTGCCGTCGCCGGTGGACTGACTGCTCATGTAAATCATGTTCTCGACACCGTTGATCTGCTGCTCAAGCGGTGTCGCCACGGTCTTGGAAATGGTTTCCGCCGACGCGCCGGGGTACGAAGTCGTGACCTGCACCGTTGGCGGGACGATCTCCGGGTATTGCGCGACGGGAAGGACGAACAGCGCGCCCAGACCAATCAGCGTGATGAAACAACTGACGACCACGGCGAAACGCGGGCGATCGATGAAAAAGTGGGCTATCCGCATGTCGTCTAGTCCCTGGCCTGATCGTTGTCGGGGGTGATTTCCCCGTCTCGGGCGTTGACCTTCGCCCCCGGCGCGGCGAACGGCAGACCGCCGATCATCACCCGGTCGTTGGCCGTCAGGCCCGACTTGACCACCCGAAGCCCTGCGCGCATGTCGCCGACTTCCACCTGCTTGGGCACGACCGCGCCGTCATCGGCCACGGTCATCACGATGAAGTGCGACTGATCAGGCAGCACGGCGGCATCCGGCACCAACAAGGTCGGGCCTGGCGCTGCGGCGACCACGCGCAGTCTGGCGAACTCGCCCGGTGTCAGGACGCCGTCCGGATTGTTCACCGTCGCCCGGGCGTGAATCGTGCCGCTGGCGCGGTTGAGCGCGTTATCGATGAAGTCCAGATTGCCGGAGGTCGAGTAGTGTTGCCCGCCGCTGGCCGCGATCTGCACCTGCTCCGGCGCATCGCCCGAACGACGTGCCTTGTATTCCTTGTACTGCTGGTAATCGGACTCGCTCATGTCGAAGTCCAGGTAGACCGGGTCCTGGGAAACGATGGTCGCCAGCAGCGTGGTCGGGCTGATCGCTGCGCGGCTGCCGGCGATGAGGTTGCCGACGGACACCTGATGATTGCCGATGCGCCCGGTGAACGGCGCGAGGATCTGGCAGTGATCGAGGTCGAACTGGGCGTCGCGGATCTGCGCGTTGGCATCGGCCACCGCCGCTTGCGCTTCTTGCCAGTCGGACTTGCGCAGTTCCATGTTCTGCACGGAGCCCGCCTGATTACGCGCCAGCTCATCAGCCCGGTTGAATTCACTCTTGGCGTAGGCCAGTCGTGCGCTTGCCCGTTGCAACTGCGCGTTGGCCTGGGCCAGGCGGATCTCGTAAGGCACGCGATCGATGCTGAACAGCAGCGCGCCTTTCTTGACCAGCTGGCCGTCTTTGAAGTGAATCCCGATCAGCGTGCCGCCAACCTGGGCGCGCAGCTCGACGCGGTCGACCGCCGAAAACTGGCCGAGAAACGACAGCCTGCTGTCGAGGTCCTTCACCAGTGGACGGCTGACCACCACTTCGGCCAGCGGCGGTGCATCGGCCGCAACCGCGCGCTCGCGCTCGCCGTCAACCAGAAACACACCCGCGCCGACGGCAGCCGCCAGCAACCCGGCCCCTACCACCGCTCTTGTCATGCTGCGTTTAGCCGTGGGCGTAGCATCGTCCGCCGACGATCCGCCATTGCTCTGTACCGAATTCACCCTCACCCCCTGGCTTGAACTTGAACAACATGAAGGCCCTCATACAAGAGCGCCCCGCTTGCCCGACCTGTGCCGTCGGCCGTCGCCCGCAGAATGACCCGCAGGCTGAACCCGGACAGATGGATTTCGTCCTGATAACGTTTTGATGCTACGTATCATCAATATCGATGTAAACATGACGGCCGTAATCATTACTATCATTCGTTTTGATTCAGGAAGGGTCAGTCACTGTGTTAAACCGGCGCACACCGTGCTTCGTGGGCTGTAAATTCGGGTGCAGCGAGAGAGGCAGCGCCGGGGTGTCTCGTTTCGGCGCAGGACAGCCAACCGCGCGTATACTCACGCCGCCACGCATCAAGAGGTCGTTATGAAAGTCACCAAGGAACAACGCTTACTGAACAAGGAGAAGATTCTCACCGCCGCATCCCGCCTCTACCGCGAGCACGGCATTGACGGAATCGGCATCGGCGAGCTTTCCAAATCGGTGGGCCTGACCCACGGCGGTTTCTACCGGCAGTTCCCCGACGGCAAGGAGCAACTGGTGGCCGAAGCGATCCGCCGCACGTTCGATGAATACTTCGTGCAGTGGGAAGCGAGCACCCGCGTTTTCGAAATCGTGCAGAGCTACGTGACGGCCGAACATCGCGACAGCAAACTCGACTGCTGCCCGATTCCGACGCTGGCGGCCGATGTGTCACGCATGGGCGGCGTGGTCAGCCAGACCTACACCCAGGGCATCGAGCGCTTGCTGCACATGCTGATGGAGAAAAAAGGCGACTTGCCGGACGGGACGTCTCGTGAGCGCGCCATGCAGATCCTCGCCTCCATTTCCGGCGCGATGATGCTCGCCAGGGCATGCAATGACACCGCACTGACCGATGAAATCATGGCCGCGGTGATCAACCAGTGGCGCGGTCTCGAAGACCCGGCCGGGCAATCCGCCTGACCTGGGCTTCAGTGCATCCTGCGTTATCAGGCAACGCATCGGTGGATGCAGTTCGTCAGCCACAGCGCATGCACCGGTTTTACTGCTGCTGCGCAGCAGATCGCGGGCAAGCGCGCTCCTAAAGTCCTGTATGTCCATAAAGCTCAGCGTGCACTCTCGGCGGATAACTGTGGGAGCGTGGCTTGTCCCGCGATCTGCCGCGCAGCGGCAGCAAAACCGGGCACCTTGGTTAAGTCAGATATCATTCTCAGGATTGGCTGCCGGTCCCCGGCAGTTCGCGGGACAAGCCACGCTCCTACGGCCTATGGCTAGAATCAGAAACAGAACGCTCCCCCTCAGATCGCGCGCTCCTACGGCCTATGGCCAGAATCAGAACGCGCGACAAGGCAGCGGTTCGTCCGTTCAGGGCCGGCTGATGGAGGCGATCGCTCGGGCCAGTTCCAGCTGATTGAAGGGCTTGGGCAGTCGTTGCGTGGTGACGGTGGTCAGCGTCGGGTTATCGGTGAAGCCCGACGCGATGATGACCGGAAGCGCGGGATCGAGGCGGGCAATGTGCTGGGCCAGCTCGGTGCCGGTCATGGTCGGCATGATGTGGTCGGTGATCACCAGGTCCAGGTCGACATGGTCGCTGATGGCCGTCAGTGCCTCGTCGCCGCTGTTGGCCGTGACCACCTGATGACCGAGGTCCTCGATCATCGCCTTGGTGCTCATCAGCACCAGCGGATCGTCATCCACGAACAGCACTTTGAGCGGCATTGCGCGTGCCTCGTCGGCGGACGCCCCTTCATTCCAAGACACTGACTGCTCGGGCGCCGCCACCGAGACGGGCAGCCACAGTTCAGCTGTCGTTCCGCTGCCGGCGGTGCTGCTCAGCACCAGTTTGCCGCCGGACTGCGCGGCCAGCCCGTGCACCATCGACAGCCCCAGGCCCGTGCCCTTGCCCAGCCCCTTGGTGGTGAAAAACGGCTCCATGGCGCGCTGCAGCGTGGCTTCATCCATGCCGCTGCCGGTGTCGGACACCGATATGCAGACGAACTCCTCCAGCCGCATTGCGCCGGCCAGACGCGGCAACGAGGTTTCCCGGGCCGACACCACCACGCTGCCGCCGTCGGGCATGGCGTCCCGCGCGTTGATCATCAGGTTCATGATCGCCATTTCCAGCTGCCCGGCGTCGACGAAGACCGGCTTCAGGCGCAGCGGGAAGCGGGTTTCCACGGCGATATTGGCGCCCAGTGACGTACCCAGCAGCTCCGACATGCCACGGATCAGGTTGCCGACGTCGACAGCCCTCGGGGTCAGTTCCTGTCTGCGCGCGAAGGCCAGCATCCGCTGCGTCAACGACGAGCCGCGCTGTGCTGCAGCCATGGCATTGTCCAGCAGCGAGACCGATTTCGGATCGTCCACCAGGCGTTTCTTGACGATGCCCAGACTGCCGAGGATCACCGTCAGCAGGTTATTGAAGTCATGGGCGATACCGCCGGTGAGCTGGCCGATGGATTCCATCTTCTGGGATTGATACAGCGCTTCGCGGGTTTCCTTCAGCGTGGTCTGAGCCTGGACCGCCTCGGTGATGTCGCGGGTGATCTTGGCGAAACCGATGAATTGCCCGTCGTCGTCGCGGATCGGGTCTATGACTACGTGCGCCAGGAAACGCGTGCCGTCCTTGCGCACTCGCCAGCCCTGCCCCTCGAATCGCCCTTCGCTGCGCGCGGTCTGCAACGCGTGTTGGGGCCTTCCGGCGTTGGCATCGACCGGCTCGAAGAACAGCGAGAAATGCTGGCCGATCGCTTCGGCGGGACTGTAACCCTTGATCCGCTCGGCGCCGGCGTTCCAGGTGGTGATGATGCCCGTCGGATCGAGCATGTACAGCGCGTAATCGGTGACGCCTTGAACCAGCAGGCTGAACTGCCGTTCACTGTTGCGCAATGCCTCTTGCGCCAGCCTGCGCTCGGTCAGGTCGCGGGTGACCTTGGCGTAGCCGATCAGCGAGCCATCGGGGGCATGAATCGGGTCGATCACCACCAGCGCCCACAGCCGCGTGCCGTCTTTTCTGACACGCCAGCCCTCGCCTTCGAAACGTCCGGACGTGGCGGCGATCTGCAGCGCTCTGCCGGGCAAGCCCGCCAGACGATCTTCTTCGGTGTAGAACAATGAGAACGAACGACCGACGATCTCGGCCTCTTCGTACTGCTTGATCCGCCGTGCGCCGGAGTTCCAGCTGCGTACGATCCCGTCGGTGTCGATCATGTAGATGGCATAGTCGATGACGGCATCGACCAGCAAACGGTAGCGATTATCTTGTGTGAGCAATCCTTGGGAGGATTCGGCTGGTTGCATGGTCGCCTCGGGCGCGGAGTTTCGGGCTGCGCAATATGGATAAATCCGCCGGCAAATCATCGTCCATGTGCATCAAGGGCACGGCTCAGCGCCCGGCGGCGGCTTGATGCAGAGACGGCTCGCAGCGCTCAGTCCGGTCTGAGGACGGACTTCACGGCAGCGATGACCGACTGGATGTCGAACGGCTTGTCGAAAACCCTCACGAACAGGTCCGGGCGCTCCATCCCCAAATGCGCCTGAGCGCCACTCATCAGCATGACCGGCACATTGCCCAGCGTCTTGTGCGCACGAATCGCCTCCACCAGCTCGATGCCATTCATGCCCGGCATCATGTAGTCGGTGATGACCAACTGCGGTTTCTCCCGGTCCAGAATGCTCAGCGCCTTCTGGCCGCTGCCCGCCGTGACAGTCAGATACCCCTCGTCTTCCAGCGCGTAACTCAGTATGTCGGCGATCAGGTATTCATCGTCGACAATCAGTATCGTGGTCATAAGGTCCCCCGCCCGCTCAAGCGATCATCAGCTTGAGGACGACCGAGAGGTGGACGCACTGTCTCTGCCGTCAGGGCCATGCAAACCAACCTTGTTAACGTTCATTCCCTGAGCACCGAGGGCAAGTTCGAGTATCGACGGGTCATAGGCGTTGTCGCGGATCTTCAGAATCGACAGCTGACGGGTGATCTGCATCGGCTCCTGCGCGAAGCGAATCAACAGCAGGTTGTCGACAATGCCCGACAAGTCCGGCGCCGGCGCGTCGATTTCGTTGCCCAGCAGGCTGCGCACTTCCCAAGACGCCAGCACGGTAACGCCTCTGGCGCGCAGCTCACCCATCAACGCGGTGAACAGGTCCAGAATGCGCGACTTGTCGGCGGCCGCGCGGGCCATGCCGCCCAGGCTGTCGATGAACAGGCGCTTGATCGACTTCTGCTCGACGAGTCGCAGCAGATCGATCGCCAGTTTGTCGACCATCTCGGTGGTGACCGACCGCCAGACAACGTGCAACGCCCCGGACTGTTCCATCGTTTCGAGATTCAACCCGAATGCGGCAGCCTTGAGCCGAAGCCGCTGGGGCGATTCATAGAAGCCGAACAGCATGCCGGGCGCTTCCGGGGTCGACTGGCCGAGGAAGTTCAGACCGAACGAAGTCTTGCCGGCGCCCGACGGGCCGAGTAGCAAGGTCACGGACGAGCCGACCAGACCGCCGCCGATCATCGGATCGAGGGTCGGCAGGCCGCTGGGGACGATCGAGAGGTGATCGCTGTCACGCAGGGCCGAGCAGGTGACCGTACTTTCGAGGCGCGGATACACCACCAGACCGTCCTCGGTGATTTCGCACTCGTGAGACCCGGAAATCGCCCCACTGCCGCGGGTCTTGCGCAACTTGATGCGGCGCACGGAGCGGTTGCCGACCAACTCCTCGCCCAACTCCACAACGCCGTCCACCATGGTGTGCTCAGGGCTGCCGTCGTCCAGTTGCGAGCTGGTCAGGAAGAACACTGTGCAACCGGCAAACGCCGCGTGACCTTGCAGTTCGGAGATGAAGCGCTTGGTGTTCAGCGCCGACTCGGCTTTGGAGCGCGCATTGAGCAGGCCGTCGAGGATCATCACCGTGGACTTCTGGCGAACGATCTCCCGGCGCAGCAGCTTGACCACCTCTTCCAGGCCATCGTTTTCCATGGTGTCGAAGGCGCTGACGAACTGAATCTGATCGCCGATCTTGTCCTTGTCGAAAAAGCTCAGCGTCGAGAGAAACTGGAACAGCCGCTCATGAGGCTCAGCAAGCAGCGTAGCGAACAAGACGCGACCGCCATTGTTGGCGTGGTGGAAACCGATCTGGTTGGCCAGAATGGTTTTGCCGGAACCCGGGCGTCCCTGGATGATGTAAGAGGATCCCGAAACGAATCCGCCTTTTAGCAGCTCATCCAGTCCTTCAATTCCGCTATGAAGGCGTTTTAGCTGGTTCAAAATGTGCTTCCTCCGCTGAAGGGTCAGCGTAGTGAATGGTGCGGCTGGAACGCGCGTTTAAAGTGCGCATTCTTCCGTGTTTGAGGAAGCTTTCCAAGCTCAATCATCAACGCGGCGGCAACTGGCGGGAATAAACGCCTGCAAGGCGGGCGATGCGCGGCGTCTTCAGGGCGTTTGGGGCGTGTTTGGCGTGACAGGCGCTTCTTCGACACAGCCCGCCGTTTCCGCCCGGGACTGCTCGCTGCGGCGCTCCGGGTCGTCCGGCTTGATCGGTGCGGACAGCGGATACTCGGGCGTATCATCGACGCCCTGGACCGGGTCGTTGCTGGCGTCGTCGGCGGGTAGCGGTCGTTTGCTGGTCATCGCGATGGGGTCCGTGGAGTGGATGCAGTCGTTTGAGGGCGACTGCACAAACACGTGCTGTTTATCGGACCAGTGGGCGCAGCCGACGCGTTGCGTCAATCGAGTTCAGCCAGACACTGCTCCAGAATGTCCAGGCCTTCGTTAAGCACGTCCAGTTCGATCGTCAACGGCGCGAGCAGGCGAACGATGTGCCGGGATTTGCCGCTGGGCATGAGCAACAGCCCGCGACGTCTGGCGGATTCCAGCAGTTGCGCCATCTGCGCGGTCCCAGGCTTGCCATCGGCTGACAATTCGATGCCGCGCATGGCGCCCACGCCGGTCAGACGTCCCAGAAACCTAGACAGGCCTTGCGCTTTCCATTGTTCATAACGCGCCTGCACCACCGTGGCCTGCTGCTCGCCCCATTGCGCCAGGTTGGCGTCACTCATCTCGTCCAGCGTCGCAAGGCCTGCGGCGCAGGCGATCGGGTTGCCGGAATAAGTCCCGCCCAGTCCGCCCTTGGGCAGCGTGTCCATCAGCGCCTTGCGACCCACCACGGCGCCCAGCGGTACGCCGCCGGCGATGCTCTTGCCGAGCAACAGCAGATCCGGTTCGATCCCCAGTCGACTGAACGCAAAGCGCTGACCGGTGCGACCGAAACCGGACTGGATTTCATCGATGATCAGGACGATGCCTTTTTCGTCGCACAGCCTGCGCAGCGCCTGAGCGAATTCGACGTCCAGCGCCAGGAAGCCGCCCTCGCCCTGCACGGGTTCGATGATGAAACAAGCGACCTCGTCGACGTCAATTTCGACGCTGAACAGCCGCTCCATGGCCTTGAGCGCATCGGCCGTGGACACGCCGTTGTCCACGCTCGGATACGGCAAGTGATAAACAGCGCCGGGCAGCACGCCGACTTTCTGTTTATAGGGTGCCACTTTGCCGTTGAGGTTGAGCGTCGCCAGGGTTCGACCGTGAAACGCACCGTCGAACGCGATCACTGCCGATTTGCCGGTGTAACCACGGACGATCTTCAGCGCATTTTCAGCCGCCTCCGCGCCGCTGTTGGTGAGCATGCCGCTGACCGGATAACTCACCGGGACGAACGCGGCGAGGCGCTCGATGAACTGCTGGTAAGGCACGTGGGGCGCGGCATTGAACGCGTAATGGGTCATGCGTTGCGCCTGTTCGCAGATGGCGCTGACGATGCGCGGGTTGCAATGGCCCAGATTCAGCACGCCGATGCCCCCCACGAAGTCAATGTAGCGCTTGCCGTCGACGTCCCAGACTTCGGCATTCTTGCCATGGGTCAGACTGACGGGATGAACCACGGAAATGGAATTGCTGACAGCGGGAAAAGCCATGTTCGATCGTCCTGGGAACGGTGGAAATGCCGCTATCTAAGCGATCTGCGGCCGTCCTCGACAAGCGAAATAAAGGCAACGGGTCATTCCGCAAATTCCTGATGTCCGCCGTGCTTCATCGGGCCGGCAGGCGCAGCAGAACGTAGTCTTCCTTGTCGAAGCGGCCGCTGAGCACCACCGGCAACCTTCCCAGACGCGTGCCCTGCAGTTGCTGGAAGTCGGCATTGCTCATCACCACATCGGCCGCGCCGGGCAAGGCTTCCAGCTCCGCCGGGGTCAAGGTGAACAGCGGTTGCAGGTCTTCATCGACGTTGACCATGAACTTGATGCCTTTGCCATCCTTGCCCATGCCGTGCAGGACAAGCGGGGCGTTATCCGTGCGCGTGGCCTGGCGCACCGCCGCGGTGAACTGGCGCGTGTCGTAGAGGTTACGCTCAGCCTTCTCGAACGCACCGATGTAGCTCAGCCAGACCGCCAGCACCGCGCAGGCCGGTAACCCATAGAGTCGCAGGCGCGGGCGCATCAGCAGCGGCAGCGCCACCAACTGCAGCAGGCCCAGCGCGATCAGCAGCGGTCCGGTGTCGCCCAGCGCTTCGGGAAAACGCGGTCGAATCAGCAGCAGGCCAACCATCAGCGCGCCGGGAATGAAGCAGCAGAGCGTCAGGATCAGCCCGCGCAGCCACCAGAAACAGCGTCCGCTGCGGGCGTGAAACGGATACGCGGCAATGATTGCCGCCGGGGGCAGCATCGGCAGCAGAAACCGGGCTTTTTTTGCGGACGGAATCGATAGACCGATCATCACCGTCAAGCCGGCGATGGCACACAGGTACAACAAGTGCAGCGCGGCGTTTTTCTGTCCACGGGCGGTGAAACCCACTGCCAGCAAGACCACGATCGCCAGCGGATAGGCCAGCGCGTAGTTACCCAGTGAGCGGCTGAAATACCAGAAGGCCGGACCGCTGCCGTCGCCGGCGTCCAGGCGTGCAGTGATCTGAGTGCGAACCACTTCGGCCAGCAATGCTTGACCGCCAGCGAGTCGGGCCAGCAGCAACAGGGTCATGGTGCACAGCGCCAGCAACGCCACTGCCACCAACGCCGACAACCACGCCTGGCGCCCGTTGCGGTTGAACAGGTGGTAACTGCACAGCACCGCAGCGGGGACAATTAGACCGATCGGTCCACGAATGAGAAATCCCAGCACCAACAGCCCGTAAATCAGCCAGAGTCGACGCGCAGAGGAAAAATGGTCTGCGGCGTAGGCCAGATAAAATACCGCGAAGGTGATGCAGGCCAGCATCTGCTCCAGCGACACGGCGCGGGTTTCGGTGATGAAGGTGTTGGTCAGCAACAACAACGCGATGCTCAGCCACGCCCAGCGCCGGGAGTACGGCGCGAGCAGCCGGTACATCAGGCCCACCATGATGGCCGATGCCACGCAGGTGGGCAGCCACGCGCTGAAGCTGGTCACCTCCCCCAGCGGCAGGGAGCAGAGGTAAATAAGCCAAGTGGAAAAACCGGTGTAATCGGGATACGGCACACCGTAGGTGGTCGGGAAGACGCTGGGGCCATGACGCAGCATTTCCTGAGCGAACAGTACGAATCGCGAATCGAAGCCGACGATTGCCAGGTGTCCGCTGGCCACGACGAACAGCACCAAGGCCAGACCGCCGGCGCTCCAGGCCTGGCGTCTGGCGCGGGCCGGGGTAACGCCGGAAAGGAACTCGGACGCTAGGGATGTCAACGGTGTCTCCTCTCGTCAGCACGAAGCGCGCTCTGCAACGACAGACAGAAGCGTAGCTGCGTTCGCGAGCCACACATCGCCAGCCGCATGAACGGACCGCCTGAAGGCCCGGTTGCCGCGACATGACGGGGCGCCCATGCCGGCCTCTTCCCGGCTAAAGCCGGTCCTACACCGCATTCTTCGGGTACATCGCAGTCCTACACCGCATTTTTCGGGCACGACACACACCGTAGGACCGGCTTTAGCCGGGAAGGCGTCAGGTGTCCTGCCACAGATATGATGGCGATCAAACCGGCCTCCTCCCGGCTGAAGCCGGTCCTACAACGCATTCATCGGGTACATCGCAGTCCTACACCGCATTTTCCGCGTGCGCCGCGCAACCGTAGGACCGGCTTTAGCCGGGAAGGCGTCAGGTGTTGCGACACAGATATGATGGCGTTCAAACCGGCCTTTTGCAGCAAGCCTCACGCCGCACCGACCGCCAATCCTGCCTCTTGCAGCGTGACGGTAAAGCAGCAGCCCCCCGATGGCCGACTCGCCAGCGACACCTGCCAGTGTTGATTGGCGCAGATCCGCTGCACCAGCGAAAGCCCCAGGCCCAGGCCCTCCCCGCGCTGTTCGTCGCCGCGCACGAACGGCTGGAACATCGCTTGCTGTTTTTCCAGCGGGATGCCGATGCCGCTGTCTTCCACACTGAAACCGTCATCCCGCAAGGTCAGGCGGACGAACCCTTGATCGGTGTAGTGCCAGGCATTACGCAGCAGATTGCCCATGACCGAGCGCAGCAGCGGCGCGTTGTAGGTCTCCTGGCGGTGGGCCTCGTGAGTGCGACCTTCGGCCTGGACAATGAACGTCAGGCCTTTTTCTTCGATCGGCCGCCGCCAGGTTTCGGCCAGTTCGTCGGCGATCTGCTCAAGGCCGGCCTTTTGCCCCTGAGGCGCATTCTTGCCCTCGGTGCGGGCAAGCAGCAGGAAGGTTTCGACCAGCTGATTCATGCCCGCCGTGGCCTTGCTGATGCGCTGCACCTGAGCGCGTGAGCGTTCGTCCAGTTGCGGATAATCCATCAACAGCTCGCACGACGTCGCCAGCACCATCAAGGGCGTGCGCAACTCGTGGCTGACGTCGCTGGTGAAGAGCTTCTCCCGGCCAAGGGCCTCGCGCAGTCGCCCAAGGGTTTCGTCGAAGGATTTGGCCAGCGCGCCAACCTCGTCGTTGGCATAGTCCCCCGCCAGCACCGGGGCGAGTTCGAGGAGCTGATCGCGATGGCGAACCTGGCCGGCCAGACGCGACACCGGCGCCATCACTCGGGAGGCCAGCAGGCGTCCCAGCAGAATGGCCAGCAGCACGCTGAGCACGAAGCCGATCAGCACGACGCCGAACAGAATCCGCTCGCGCTTTTCGAACTTGCGTTGATCGCGCAGCAGCACGTAGCGGCGCTCGCCCACGCTCGTGACCATGGCGTAATACGCCCGCTTGCCGCGATAGAACTCCTGAAAACCAGGCTGCAGGCCTTTCAGGTCGTCACTCATGGCAACGTCGCCGATGCCATCGTCGGCGTAGAACAGCTCGCCCTTCTCAGGCCGGTGCCGCCAGTCGTCGATGCTGTCCTGAGCCAGGATCCGGTGCAGGTTACCGCCCAGACTGATGATCGTCAGACGTTTCTCGACCACGTGAACGGTGGCAATGATGCCGACGGCGAAAACACCGGCGACCAGGGTGCTCATCAGCGCGAATACGATGACGATCCGCTGTTTGAGGCTGTGTTTGATGTCCATGAGGGTCCGTGCATGGCGGTACTCGTATCTTGGGGCAGCGCCCCGCCGCCGCCGATTATCCGCCAGGCCATGTCATGGTTTTGTCAACGAACGGTGCTGTCCCGCCGCGGCTCGACGATTTCTGGTCAGTCGGCAACCGCCGCCGGCGGCATCAGCCACATTGCCATTGCGCACCCGGCCATCAGCAGCGACGTCACCACGAAGACCACGGGCATGCCGAAATGCCCGCCCAGATAGCCGCCGGTGAGCGGGCCGAGGACTTGGCCGACGTACTGGCTGGACGTCGAGTAACCGAGCATGCGCCCCGCCACCGCGTCAGGTACCGAATGGCGGATGATCGCGGCAATGCAGGGCAACAGCCCGCCCAGCGCGATGCCCATGAGAAAGCGCAGCACCACCAGTTGCCACTCGTTGCTGACCAATGCCTGTGGAATCAGCAGGATCGCTGCGGCGCTTAGACAACCGATCACCACTTTCCAGTGCCCTACCCGGTCGGCCAGCTTGCCGATCCGCGAAGCCGACAGAATGCTGGCCAACGCCGTCGCCGACATCACCACGCCTGCCATCAGCGTGACGTTTGCCGTGTGCAGTTGAGTCAGGTACACCGTGATGATCGGCTCGATGGACATGATTGAAAACATCACCAGACTTGCCACCACGTACATGATGATCACTGGCTTCTTGTCCGGGATCAGCTCCCAGGCGCGGATCGTCGCAGGCTTCGCTGAATCGGCAGCGCGCTTGGGACGTGGCGCTTCCTTCATGAGGAACGCGGTGGCGAGGAAGGCCAGAAATATCACGCCGCCCGCCAGGAAGAAGGTATTACGAATGCCGATCAACGGCGGCAACAGCCCGCCGATCAGAGGCCCGGTCAGGTTGCCCGCCATGATCCCGGAAGCCAGCATGCCCAGCGCCCAGCCGGAGCGCTCTTTCGGCGTCTGCGTGGCGACCAGAATCGTTGCCCCGGAGGCATACCCGCCGAGCAGCCCCGCAAGCAGGCGCAGGCCCACCAGTTGATAGATGTTTTCCGCCAGGCCGATCAGCGACATGGCAACCGCCATGCCCAGGCTGGCGCGGATCAGCATCAATTTACGACCGTAGCGGTCGCCCAGTCTGCCCCACAACGGCGCGGTGCAGGCGGCGCTGAGGAACGTTGCCCCAAACGCCACGCCCGACCACTGCACAATGGCCGCAGGGTCGCTGACACCCAGGTGCTCGACATACAAAGGAAGAAACGGCAGCAACAGCGTCATCGCGACGATGGTGGTAAAAGCCCCCAGCACGCAGACGGCCAGATTTCGTTTCCAGTGCTGCTCGACGATGGACGTTGGCGGCTGGGCTGTCATGACGACTCCACGGTAGACGGAATCCGCCTACGGTAGAGCCCTGCAAGCCATAAATAAAATTCATGTTTTTTATACGCTGGATTCCAGCGAGGAATGACGCAGCCTTGTCACCCATCGGACTGCCCAATGCTCCGTCGTGGAAGCGCAACGCCGTGTCGGCGTGCGCCTCGCTTGGGAGGTCAACGCATTAAAGCGATTCGACGCCCAGTTCATCCCAGACCGCTTCGGCCAAATGGAACGATGCGTTGGCAGCCGGAATCCCGCAGTAGATCGCGCTGTGCATCAATACTTCTTTGATTTCGTCGCGGCTGACCCCGTTGTTTTTCGCGGCGCGCAGGTGCAGGCGCAGTTCACCCTCGCGATTCATGCCGATCAGCATCGCGATGGTGATCAGGCTGCGGGTGTGACGCGACAGGCCCGGCCGGGTCCAGATGTCGCCCCAGGCGTGACGCGTGATCATTTCCTGAAACTCGCCATTGAAGGGCGTGATGTTTTCCAAGCTGCGTTGCACATGGGCTTCGCCGAGCACCGCACGGCGCACGCTCAGGCCTTCTTGGTAACGTTGATTTTCGTCCATTTGGGTTCCAGTCATCTGTTTAACGGAGATTGAACGCCTGATGATCAGCCACCGCGCGCTTGACCCAGCGTCTGGATTGACCCAGGTATTGCGCAGGGTTGAGCAGGTTGTCCAGCGCCTGTGACGAAAGCTGCGCGGTGACCTGTGGCTCGGCGCCGAGCACGTCACGCAGGTGCACGTTCTGGTCCACTGCCCGGCGACAGCATTGTTCGATCAGGTGATGGGCGGCGTCACGGCCGATGCGTTGCGCGAGGGCGATGCTGACCGCTTCTGCCAGCACCAGCCCTTTGCTCAGGTCAAGGTTGTGCAGCATGCGGACGGCGTCGACCTCCAGATCAGGGATCACCGCCAGTGCCTGCTGCAGCGCACCGGACACCAGGCAGCAGAGTTGCGGCAGGGTTTCCCATTCAGCGTGCCACAGGCCCAGGCTGCGTTCGTGCTCCTGCGGCATAACACTGAACATGGTCGCGATCAGCCCCGGCGCGCGGGTCGCCGCTGCGATCATCACCGCGGCGCCGACGGGGTTGCGTTTGTGCGGCATGGTCGATGAACCACCCTTGCCCGCCGCCGCAGGCTCGAACACCTCACCGGCTTCGGTCTGCATCAGCAGGCTGATGTCGCGACCCAATTTACCCAGACTCCCGGCGATCAGCCCCAACACACTGGCGAATTCCACCAGGCGATCGCGCTGGGTGTGCCAGGGCTGATCCGGCAGGCCGAGCTTCAACTCGCGGGCCAGCGCCTCGGCCACCGGAAAGGCCATTTCTCCTAGTGCCGCCAGACTGCCCGAGGCACCGCCGAACTGCACGCACAGCAGGCGCGGTTTGATCTCGTTCAAGCGTTGCCGATGCCGGGTGATCGCCCCCAGCCAGCCGGCGATCTTCGCCCCCAGCGTCACCGGCGTCGCCTGTTGCAGCCAGGTCCGTCCGGACATCGGCACAGCCGCATGACGCTGCGCCTGCTGCGCCAGAGCGTCGGCCAACAGGCTCAGATCTTTTTCCAGCAGCGTCACCGCCGCTCGCAGTTGCAGGACCAGGCCGCTGTCCATCACGTCCTGGCTGGTGGCGCCCAGATGAACGTAGCGCTCGGCGCTGGGGTTGCGGCCGGCAATCTGTTGTCCCAGCGCTTTTACCAGCGGGATGGCCGAATTGCCGGCGTTGCCGATCGCCTCGGCGAGTGCATCGAAGTCATACAGGCGCGCGTCGCAGGCCGCAACGATGTCCGCCACTGCATCGCCGGGAATGACGCCCAGCCCGGCCTGAGCGCGGGCCAGCGCGGCTTCGAAATCCAGCATGCCCTGCACGCGGCCTTGATCGGAAAAAATGTCGCGCATGCGCGCCTGAGTGAAGTAACGGTCAAAAAGCTGGTTGCCCGGTCTGTTCAAAGTACTGCTCCTGGCTGGTCGTCCCAACGGAAATCCTCGTCAAACCGGCCCCGTGGTCACCGGTGTAATCACTGTGATTGCGCCTGGGTTCACCGGGGCCCCGCGTCAGAAATCGAAGAACACCGTTTCGTCTTCGCCCTGAACGCGGATGTCGAAACGATAGGCCAGTTTTCCGTCTACGGCGCAGCGTCTGGCGATCAGGGTCTGGCGTCGCTGAGGCTGCTCGATCAGATTGAGCACCGGATCTCGCGCGTTGCCTTCGGCCTCATCATCGAAATACAGACGCGTCTGCAGGTGGATATTGATGCCACGGGCGAACAGCGACACGTTGATGTGCGGCGCCATCGGCACACCCGCCGCATTGAGCACGACACCCGGCTTGACCGTCCTGACCAGCCATTCGCCCTCGTCAGTGGTGGCGGTCCGGCCGAAACAGTTGAAGTCTTTACTCAAGTCATAGGCGGTGTCGTAGACCCCGTCGGCGTTGGCTTGCCAGAACTCCAGAAACGAATCGCGAATCAGGTGGCCGTTACCGTCGTAGACATGGCCCAGCAGGATGATGTGCTCGCCAGGCGCACCGGGCCTGGCCATCTCGTTCCAGATTTCCTGTTCACGCGGTGGATTGCCGGCCGCTTCGAGGGCCAGGCCGATGTGCACGTAGGGTCCGGCGGTCTGAGACGGGGTTTCAGGCAGGATTTCAACAGGCATGACTGGCCTCCTCTCAGGCGTTTTCAAAGTGCGTTTTGCGCTGACCGCGCAGGACAATGTCAAACCGGTATGCCAGGCAATCCATCGGATTGGCCATGGTCATGTCGAGTCTGGCAATCAGGCTCTGCACCGCTTCGGCACTGGCAATCGACTTGACGATGGGGCACATCGCAATGAGCGGATCGCCCTCGAAATACAGTTGCGTGATCAGCCGCGTGGCGATGGACGGGCCGCTGATGGAGAAATGAATGTGCGCCGGACGCCAGTCGTTGGGGCCGTTGCGCCACGGGTAAGGGCCTGGCTTGACGGTGCGAAAGCGGTAATGACCGGCGCGGTCAGTCAGGCAGCGACCTACGCCGCCGAAATTGGGGTCGAGCGGCGCAAGGTAAGCGTCCTTCTTGTGACGGTAGCGACCGCCGGCGTTGGCCTGCCACATTTCAACTAACGTGTGCGGCACCGGCTTGCCGTATTGGTCGATCACACGCCCGGCGACGATGATCCGCTCGCCGATGGGCAGGCCGCCATGGTTGAAATTCAGCAGCAAGTCATCGTCGTGACGACCGAGTTGCAAGTGAGAGAAGTCGGGACCGCTGGTCTCCGATATCGACTGGCCGATGCTGACCAGTGCCTGGCGAGGGGAACGCAGAATCGAGGTCTTGTAATCCGGAGTGAGGGCTTTGGGGTGCCAGTTGCGATCGCGTATGGCAAAGCGGCTGTCGTGAGCATCGGACATGCCGGTCTCCTTTTTGTCGTTTTTAGAAGGCTGCGCTTGTAGCCACGGCGACCTGAAGCAAGCGATGGGCGCAGTCTGGCGCGCCGAGAGCCTTGGCAAAACTGAAAAAAAAGACCGCATCCATAACCAAATGGTTATGGATGTTCGCCGTCACGATAGGCCGCACCCACTTCGCGCAGCGTCTCTACGCACCACTGCGCAGCGATGGACAGGGGCAATGCCGGATTGCTGCACAGTCCGACCGAGCCGCCGGGTTCACGGATGCCCAGCTCGAGCTCGGCCAGTTGCCCATCAGCCAGGTCCTGACGAACCGCGTCCAGCGGCGCGATCCACACCGCGTCGCTGCACTGCACGTAGCGACGGCTCAACGTCAATGACAAGGTTTCCAGACGCTGGCGCGGCGGCGTGATGCCGTGCTGTACGAACAGGCTGTCGGCGAATTTGCGGATGGTCGTGCCGGCCAGCGGCAGGACCAGCGGGAAATCTTCGAGCCTGGCGCCCTCGCCCTTGAGCAGCGGATGGTCGGCGCGCACCACCAGGGTCATCGACTCGCTGTACAGGTGCTCGAAGCTCAGACCGAGTATCTGCGGGCTGTCGGTCATGCGCCCGACCACAAGGTCCAGCTCGGCGAGACGCAGTTGCGACAACAGATAGGCGCTTGGCCCGGTGACGACGCTGATCACCAGCGCCGGATGACGGGCGTGCAGGCGACGAATCACCTCCGGCACCAGCACGCTTTCAACCGTCGACAGCACCCCCAGGCGCACCGCCACCGGTTCATGCTCGCCGGCGCGCAGGCTGTTCACCCCTTCGCGCAGCGCCTGCACGCTGGGCCCCGCGTAGCGCATGAACGCAACGCCCGCCTCGGTCAGCGCGGCACCGCTTTTACTGCGCACGAACAGGCTGGCGGACAGCAGCGTTTCCAGTTCCTTGAGGGTTTTCGACAGCGCCGGCTGGCTGATCGCAAGCTTGCCCGAAGCCTTGGCCAGACTGCCCTGACGGGCGACCTCGAGAAAACACAGCAGATGTCGGAATTTGATGCGGGTGTCGATGTTCAAGGCGGGGTCGGCCTGGAGTGGCAACGGGCAATTAACTCGCGACTTTCCCGCACCTCGCGCGCCGACGCAACCGCAGGAAGCAGCAAGCGGCTCATGGCGCCAGCGGCACGGTAAAGCGGAATTCGCTGCCCACGCCAGGCTCGCTGCTGGCGGTCAACTCACCGCCATGGGCCTTCACGATCCCCTTGGAAATATACAGCCCAAGCCCGGTGCCGCTTGGATTGCCTTCGCGAATACGCCAGTAGCGCTCGAAGACGTGGGGCAACTGATCGGCGGCGATACCGTCTCCGGAGTCGACCACGCTGATCACGACCAGGTCGCCTTCGACGCTGGCTGTCACGCTGATCGTGCCCTCCTTTGGCGTGAATTTGATGGCATTGCCCACCAGATTCGACAGCACCTGAAATATCCGCTCGGGGTCGGCGAACATCTTCAGGTGAGGTTCGCCGGTGAAGCTCAGGTCGATGAACTTGTTCAGCGCCAACGGCGTCAGCAACGTCCAGGCGTCCTCGAAAAACTGACTGACTTCCAGCGCCTGCGGCTCGATCGAGTAGCGTCCGGCTTCGATCTTCGAGGTGTCGAGGAGGTCTTCGAGCAGATTGGTCATGCGCGCCGTGGCCCGCTGCAAAGTGTCGACGGCGGAAATGAGGCGCTTCGACGACGGGCTGACGTCGGCCGCCACCACGCGTTGCATCATGCCGCATTGCATGACGATCACCGTCAGCGGGCTGCGCAGGTCGTGGGACACCACCGCAACCAGCTCATCGCGAGCGCGCACCGCATCCTTTTCTCGTAGCACCTGACGGGACAGATCCGCTTCCAGCGCCGAGCGGCGCAGATCGGAAACGGCGTACAGGTCGCCGACGCTCCAGGCCTGCGCTGTGCCCTCGACCTGCTGTTTCCAGACGTTGAAGGATTCTCTTGGTTGCAAACGGTCGCCGACCAGGTGCTTGGCAGTCTCCGGGTTGCCGCTCCAGCTCACGCTGTCGATGACTTCCGGGCGAAACCACAGCACGCCGTTGTCGACCGGCTTGGGCAGGCTGATCGCGAGCAGGCCGCTGGCAATGCGCTGGTAGGCACCGGCTTCAGGCAGCAAGGCGCTCAGGCTCGAGGTTTCGACCACTGAGGACGCCTGCAACTGGACCCATTTAAGCAGTGCGTCGACCTGCTCGACCGATGGGCAGCGGCCGAACAGGTGCACCTCGCCCTCGATGATCACGGCGACGCCCGAGGCTTCGGCCAGCGCCATGAGGGCCTCGGGATGCGCGATCAAGCCGTTGTAGACATCGCCGTCGGCCTCACGCATGGCCGCGGCGAGGGATTGCAACAGGTTCTCCTTGGCCTGACGCTGCAACTGCGCCTGGCGTTCTTCGAGCATGCTGATCTGCATCGACAGCACCTGGCCGATGGTCTGACAGGCGGCGCGCAGCGCATGCGGGACTTGCAGCGGCTGGCGGTTGCCGCAGCTGATCAGCCCCCAGAGCTTATGGTCCTTGAGCAGCGAGATGCTCATGGAAGAACGCACGCCCATGTTGCGCATGTAGTGGCAGTGGATCGGCGACACGCTGCGCAGCACCGCGTAACTCATGTCCAGTGGCTGCAGGGTGTCTGGACGCAGCGCCGGGACCATCGGCGCCGGGACATAGCTGGCGTCAGGAATGATGCGCAGCCAGTTGAGCCGGTACAGGTCGCGGGCTTGTTCGGGGATATCGCTGGCCGGAAAGAACAGCCCTTGGTAGGCGTCCAGCTCGGGGGTGGCCGACTCGGCGATGACCTGGCCGTGGCCCTGTTCCTGAAAACGGTAGATCAGCACGCGGTCGTAACCGGTCAGCGCACGGATTTCGTTGACGCTGATCTCGTACAGCGCCTCCAGCGTGCTGGCGGTCTGCAGCCGGCGCAGGGTGCGGGTCAGGTGCAAGTCCAGCGATGGCCAGTGCGCCTGGCCGGGCACGGGCTCAAGTTCGATGAACACGACGCCGTCGTGGCGATGCAGCAGGCCATCCAGTTGCAGGGCACCGCACACCAGCGCGAGCGGATTGACGTCCTCGAGGTGCCCGTTTGACAGCGCCTCGCGTATCAACCCGGCCTGATCGTCACCCAACCATCGCGACAATGGCTGGCCCGCCACGACATCCGCCGCAAGCCCCAGCACCTGCTGGGCATTGGCGCTGGCCTGCTGGACGGTCCAGTGCTGCTCCTCGACGGTCAACAGCACGCCGTGGGGCTGGATCGCACCGGGAATGCGAATCGGCTCGTCGGCGCAGGTGGTCAGCAATGCGCGGACATCTTGCTGATTATCGGGCGTCATGCAGTACTCCTGCGCGTTCTAGCCAGCGTTCGAAACAGCTGAATGTGGTGCATGCCGCGTCCACGACCTGCAGGTTGTGCGCCGGGTGATCGAACTCCGCCAGACGCTTGAGAAATGCTTTCCACAGTCGGCCGGTGTCCCGGCCATAGACATCGAGAAATTCGCCGCCGGTGTCGGCGTCGATCGCCAGCTTGTCGGCGACGATGCGACGCAGCACCTGACCACCAAGGGTAGCGCCTTCCATCACGTACATCGTGCCGAGCAAATGAGCGGTGCTGTCGATGAGTGGGAGATCAGCGCAGACAGGCAGCGCTTCAATCGCGCCAGCGCTGAGGCCCAAGGCGCGAAGGTCCTTCGTCAGTGCGGGCGTCTTTTGTCGCTCAGCCCGCTCGAACAGCCCGCTGTCGAATGCCTCGACGCGTTGCTCCAGTGTGAGATGAAAACCGTAATACGCCTGAATCAGCCGGCGGTAGGTGACAAGGTCGAAGTCGGCGCGCAGAAAAGGAAGCCTGGCTTCCAGTGCGCGGTGTTGAGCCCCGGTTGCACTGCGCAACATCGTCAGGACTTCAGGGACGCTCGCGGCGCGAACGGGTTGCAGCTCGGGGGTGACATCAACCAAGGCCGGTGTTGTCCTTCAGGATCCGGGGAACAGGCTTGGAGTATCAGCCTTCGTGCACCCGCCGACAAGTTGATATCGGTGACAAGCGCGACCCCGCCGCCGAAAAGCCGACGGGGCGTGCCGAGAGGCGAAACGACTGCAGGTCAGAAAATGTAGTCGGTGGTCAGGAAGCTCGATTCCCGGTTATGGATGATGTCGCTGATCAAGGCCTTGTTGCTCTCCTGGAACTTGGTCGCGACCAATGTGCGGATGGAGAAGACCCGCAGGGCGTCATGAACCGACAAGGTGCCTTCGGCGGAGTTTTTACGGCCGTTGAACGGGAAACTGTCCGGGCCGCGCTGGCACTGGGCGTTGATGTTGATGCGGCCGACCTGATTGGCGAACGCGTCGACCAGACGACCAACCTGCTTGGGATCGTTGCCGAAGATACTCAGTTGCTGGCCGAAGTCCGAATCCAGCACGTATTCGATCACGCTGTCCAGGTCGCTGTAGGCAACCACGGGCACCACTGGACCGAACTGCTCTTCGTGATAAACGCGCATCTGCGGGGTGACCGGGTACAGCACCGCCGGATAGAAGAACTGCTCGTGGGTCGTGCCGCCACCTTCGTTGACCACTTTAGCGCCTTTGCTGACGGCGTCATCGACCAGCCCTTGCAGGTAATCGGTCTTGCCCGGCTCCGGCAGCGGCGTCAACGAAACGCCCGCTTCCCACGGCATGCCAGGCTTGAGCTGGGCCAGTTTTTCTTCGAATTTTTCGAGAAAACTGCCGACGACGTTCTCATGCACGAAGAGAATTTTCAGCGCGGTGCAACGCTGCCCGTTGAACGACAGGGAACCGGTGATCGCTTCGGCAACCGCGTTGTCCAGATTGACGTCCGGCAGCACGATGCCCGGGTTCTTGGCGTCCAGACCCAGCGCCGCGCGCAGGCGGTGCGGCTTGGGGTGCAGTTTTTTCAGCGCGCTGGCGGCCTTGTTGGTGCCGATGAACGCGAACACGTCGATCTTGCCGCTGGCCATCAGGGCGCTGACGGTTTCGCGACCACTGCCGTAGATCACGTTGATCACGCCGGCCGGGAAGCTGTCGCGGAAGGCTTCCAGCAGAGGACGAATCAGCAGCACGCCGAACTTGGCTGGCTTGAAGACCACGGTGTTACCCATGATCAACGCCGGAATCAGCGTGGTGAACGTCTCGTTCAATGGATAGTTGTAAGGACCCATGCACAGGGTAACGCCCAGCGGCACGCGGCGGATCTGCCCGAGGGTGTCCTGCTCCAGCTCGAAGCGGCTCGAGCGGCGGTCCAGTTCTTTCAAGGCGTTGATGGTGTCGACGATGTAGTCGCAGGTGCGGTCAAACTCTTTCTGCGAGTCCTTGAGGTTCTTGCCGATTTCCCACATCAGCAGCGTGACCACAGCATCGCGCTGCTCGCGCATCAGCTTGAGGAAGGTTTCGACGTGATGAATACGGTCAGCCACGCGCATCGTCGGCCACGCGCCCTGCCCCCGGTCGTAGGCTTTGACGGCGGCGTCCAGCGCGGTCATCGCGGTGTCGGCGTCCATCAACGGCGTGCTGCCCAGCACCACCGACTCAAGGCCTGCGTCCGTCTTCAACGACACCGGACTGAGCACCGGCGCCAATGGCCCTTGCCACTGACGCAGCTCGCCGTTGACCAGATAATCGCGCTGCTCGATGGCAGGACCGGCACGAAACTGTTCGGGGATGTCTTCGGCGCGCGGGTACAGGTTGTCCAGGCGGTTTTGCAGGGTCATCTCTCTTTACCTCTTCCAGTCGGTCATCGTGCAAACAGACCGACACTACGCCACAGCCGCACGGGAATGAAAAGAGTTGCAAGAAATGTCACGCGCGAGTGACACGAAGCGCCGGGCTGAAACGATTAGGCCGCCCACCCGGCTGACCGGTGCGGCACTAGGCCACCGCCGTCTGGTTGCGGCCTTGTGCCTTGGCCTGAAACAACGCCCGGTCAGCGTGGCCAAGCAGTGCGTGAACGTCCCGCTCAGCATCGCTCAACGACGCGACGCCGAGGCTGGCGGTGATGCCGCCGTGATGGTCGCACGCAATCGCGGCGATATCCCGGCGCAGTTTTTCGGCGATGGCGTGGGCGACGTCCGGCGACGTGTCCGTCAGCAGCAACGCAAACTCCTCGCCGCCCAGCCGGCCGCAGACATCGGCCTCGCGCACCGAATCGCAGATGACCGCGCCGATCTGGCGCAACACCTGATCACCGGCCTGATGGCCGTAGCGGTCGTTGATCTGTTTGAAATGGTCGATGTCCAGCATCAGCGCGCACAACGGCAGGCGGTTGCGCCAGCAGTGGTCGTAGGCGCGTTCAGCGTGATGAAAGAACGCACGACGGTTTTTCAGCCCGGTCAGCTCGTCAGTCTGCGCAGCATGGGTGGCAATGCGGTGGGCGTGTTCCATTTCGCGGGTCAGGCGAAAGGCCTTCTCCATTGCAAACGAAAGCTTGCGCGTCGCGCTGGCGACGAACGATGCGAACACCAGCGAAGCGAACGCCATCCCGACCTGAGTAGCCTCAGGCTGGAACAGCAACCACGCCGAGCATGGCAGCAACACCAGCGCGATCGCCACCAGGGTCATCGAGCGATAGGCCGAGTAACAGGCCACCGCACTGACCGACATTCCGACCGTGAACAGCAACACCAGCGTCTGCGTGAGCAGGTCACCCGGCTGCATCAATGCCAGTGCCCCGCCGCCCCAGATGCCGGCCGACAGCACCAGCGTGATCCAATAAGTGGTTTCCCAGCGCTGCGGCGTGCGCCCGGCCTCGGCGCAGCGGAAATAGGTGGTCAGCATGATCAGGCGTAAGGAGGTTGAGCCACCGAGCAGTGCCAGCCAGCCGATGATCAGGCCGTGGGCGGCGCGGTCCCAGCACAGCCAGGACAACATCAGTGCCGCGAGCAGGCTGCCGAAAACCGAGAAAAAACTCTGGCGAAACAACAGCTGCAAACGATCGGTTCGCACCTGGGCCCGTATCTGGACGTCGCGCTCATGTTGAAACTCGAGGAGGTACATCTGCTCCGCCCGGCCCTGCCAAGATGACATGGGGCTGATTGTGGCACCGTGCTACTGCGACGCACAACTCGCTTGCCTGGGATTTGCAAGAAATCGGATCCGCATCGGCTTTTTTACGACGAAAGGGTCGTCGGTATCTCGCCAGAGGCTCTAGTTCGGGCAATGCAGCGCGATGGACGATTGCATTCGGCGCGTTCTGACCGGTCAAGACGTACCGATGCGACGGTCCAGAATCGCTCTGAGCCTCAGGGCGTTCGCGGTGGCGGCTCCGCTGGCGGTGTTGTCGAAAATGCACCATGGCTGCCTACCCGCCTGGGCGCTGGACAGCAAATCGTCAGCGAGGCGTTGCAGATAGGCCTCGTCGTAAGGGCTGTGATAAATGCGCGGCGCGCCGTGCAAGCGCCAGTAGTCCAGGCCGTTCAACCCCGCCTGACCCAACGGGGCGGCGTCATTGCTGATGCGCGACGGGTCGACTGCCGCTTGGGTAATGCCATGGGCCGCGAGCATCGGCGCGGCCTGAACCCAGGACTCGTGCCGGGGTTCGAGCACCAGCGGACCCCGATAGCGCTCACGCAGCTGTGTGAAAAATGCCTCGGCCACCGATGCATCGCACGCCAGCTTCGGCGGCAGTTGCAGCAGCAGACACCCCAACCGTTCACCCAGCGCCATGCACTGACCCAGAAACTCATCCAGCGGCTGTTCGCACTGCTGCAGGCGTCGCTCATGGGAAATCAGCTTGGGCATTTTCACCGAAAACCGAAACGCCGGCGGGACCGACTCAGCCCAGCGCCGGTAAGTCTGCGGCCGATGAGGCCGATAGAACGAGCTGTTGATTTCCACCGCGTTCAGCCGCAACGCGTAGCGCTGCAGGTGCGTGCCGTCAGCGGGGAACGCCGGCGCGTGCTCGCGGCCGATGCTCCAGCCCGCGCAGCCGACGAATACCGTGGCGACGCTCAATACAGCACCTTCGCCGCTTCACGCATGAATATCTCCACGGTCTTGGGGCCGATGCCCTCGAACGCCTGCAAGCGTTTTTCGAAGTCCCCGCGGCTGTCACTGACCTCCCGGATGCGCCCGACCTTGCCGCCGTACTCGTCAATGAGCCGGGCGGCCAGCGCCAGCAGGCGCTCGGCGGTGGTTTCGTCGTATCGCACGTAATTGGCCTCGCCCAGCATCCTTACCAGCTCGCGATGGGTGCAATGGGCGAGCTTGCGCGGCGTGTCACGCTGGTGTTTGTCGACGATGACGCGGTAGGCCTGCTCTGCAATCTGCGCCTGAATCCGCTTGCCCATCAGAAAGCTTGCCAGCAGCCATTTGAATAGAGCGTCGTCATGGGCGCCGGCCAGGTCGATGTTCAAGTCATGTGCGGTAATGGTTTTGTTCATGTCGTCCTCCCGGTCTTCGCTAGACCCTGGGCCTGCCGACGGAATTCAACGGCTTTTTCATATCTGCGTCGCTTTTGCCGCTGGGTGCGACACATCCTGCATCAGGTATTTCAACGACGTCGTTCGAAATGTTAGGTTGCGAACGATTCTGATCGAGCGATCAGCTATTTCAATCGACTGCAGCAAAGGAATGCCCCACGCAATGAACGTTCAATTCAAGCGCCTGGCTTCGGCCGCTCTGGTGCTCGCCAGCCTGTCCTGCTTCGCCACCACGGCGTCCGCCACCCTCAGCGCGCAGCAGAGCGCAGATATCCTGACTCGCTTCAACGACACGTCGGTCAAGGATTTCCGACACTTTCTCGATCGTCTGGGCAAGAGTGATCTTGCGAAAACCGACGATCTGACCCCGACCATCAGCGCTTATCTCGCCAACAAGCCGCTTTCCGCGCAGCAGCAGAATGATGTTTATCGCCTGCTGGGGCTCTACACGCGGGTCAAATACGGCAGCGCTGCGACGCAGACCCTGCGCGAGCTGGTGGAAATCCCGACCTTCCAGACGCAAGGCCTCGCCCAGCACGACAATCCGGCGTTCATCAAGATCGCCGCAAAAATCGAGAGCCTGGCCAAGGCGTTCGATTTGAAGTTTCGCAACGTCGACAATCGCGTCTATGAAATCTCCCTCGACGGCAGTGGCAAGGAACTGGTCGGCATTCATGCCCATGCCGACGTGGTGCCCGTGACGCCGGAGAACTGGGTGCTGCAGGACGGCACCCGACTGGACCCGTTCAAGGTCACGCAGATCGGCGATCGCATGTATGGCCGAGGCACCGAAGACGACAAGAACGGCATCGTCGTCGCGCTCTACGCGATGAAGACCATCAAGGAGGAACACCTGCCGCTGGCGCGCAACTTCAAACTGCTGATCGACACCACCGAAGAAACCTCCGGGGATGCCATTCCGTATTATTTCGAGCGCAACCCGACGCCTGAGTACAACCTGGCGCTGGATGGCAGTTACCCGGTGGTGATCGCGGAAAAAGGCTACGGCACGGTCATGGCGAGCTTCCGGCGCAAACCGGCGACGGGCAGCGGCGCAGAAATCACGACGATGACCGGCGGCATGGCCACCAACCAGATCCCGTCCCGCTCGGTCGCCACGTTCGTGACCGACACGCCCGCCGAGCTTGCAGCCAGCCTGCAAAAGGCAGGCGTCGAATACGTGGCGCAGAACGGCGGTAACTTCCAGGTGGACGCCAAGGTGGCTGGCAAAGACGTCAGCCTGACAGTGACGGGCGTGTCGGCGCACTCCTCGGAGCCTCAGTCGGGCGTCAACCCGGTCGCGCGGATGCTCGGCCTCATCAACAGCCTGAACGGCAAGGTCGCGCTCAAACACAACTACGTCACCGACGCAGCGCAGTATGCCGCCGACAACTGGGGCCTGGACTATCTGGGCAACAGACTGGGCGTCGCGTTTTCCGATGACTTCATGGGGCCGCTGACGGCCTCGCTGACCTATGTCGCCCTGGATGACCAGGCCTTCAAGCTCGCGGTCAACCTGCGCGTACCCAAGGGCAAGTCGCCTGAGACGCTCAAGCAGGAAATCGCCGGAAAAATCGACGCCTGGAGCGCCAAAACCCACATCGCGGCGACCTTCGATTACAAGATCGCCGAGCCGATGTATCGCAATCCAGAGGGAGAATGGGTCAAGGCGTTGCTCGCTGTCGCCAGCGAAAACCTGGGCATGGCGCACACGTTCGGGACCTCGGCGGGCGCAACGTCCGTGCATGAATTGCCCAACGGCGTGCAGTTCGGTCTGGCTCGTCCGGATGTCAAATACACCGGGCACACCGACGCCGAATTCAAGACCACCGAGCAGTTCCTGCTGGATCTGCAGATCGTGACCGAGATGCTGGGTCGCGTGGGCCAACTGCCGAAACTCTGACCGCTGACTGCGAACCCGCTGTGCGGCGGGTTCGCAGCCTTCATCGGGCAGCTACCGCGTTATTCAACATCCCTTTCGGGTCAAGCCAGTCGCGCTACCCAGTCTGCCACCGGATCGCCGCTGGACAAGTCGGCTTGCACCAACCCGTCGATCATGAACGTCGGCGACACGTGGATGCCGTTCTGCCGCGCGTATTTGCAGTGCCACTTGATCGGCCCCTGTAACTGAGGGTTGGCAAATGCCTCGGCAAGTTTCACACCGCTGTACTGCTCGATACGGTCGATGATCTGGTTCGGTGTCGCGTCCATGTTCGGCCCCACTGCGTGGTGCTCGAACTCGAACTCCTCACGATGCGCCGCCACGGCGGCCATGACCGCCTTGGCGTCTGCCTTGCCGCCCGGCAGCGTCGACGCCGCCAGAATGCAGCGCACGATAACGCCGGAAAACATGTGCCAGGGCTGAGACTGCAGGCGGATCTTCACCGTGATGTTGTCTTCGCCCGCCTGAGCGAGCAGATCATCGAGCTTGTTGAACGCCTTGACCGAGAACGGACAGGTCGGCTCCAGGAACACTTCAAAGATACGAGGCCCGTGGCCCCAGGAAAGGTCGTCTGCTTGCATGGTTCATCCTGTTCGATGGGTGTTGCGCGAAGGCGGTCTGAGCATTGAACGCCGCGAGTCAGACTGCCTTCGACGAGCGGGTCATGAAACCGCCGGCCGGGCTCGCCAGACAGACCGTGGTGGCGGCCACATCAGCATGTCCGGCTGCCGAAACCGCGCAGCTTCGCGCTCGATAGTGCCCCATACGCGCCGGCATGGCGAATCCGTTGCGTTGTTAAACGACCCCTGTCGCCGGAGCGAACGCGCGCAGTGCACCCATCAACCGATGATGATCGTGCCGGTGGCGATGACCACGCACGCCAGCAGTTTGCGCAGGTTCAGCGACTCGCCCAGAAAGAAGTATCCGATCAAGGCGGCGAACAGCACGCTGGTTTCGCGCAGCGCCGACACGGCGCCCATCGGAGCGCCGGACATGGCATAGATGACGATGCCGTAGGCCAGCAGCGAAACCAGTCCACCGACCGCTGCCGTGATCAGGCCGGGCCGCCAGGCGAACAGGCTGCGGGTGTCTCGCATGGCGATATACACCACCGGCATCAGCACGCCCCACATCGCGCACATCCACACGGTATACGCCATGGGTGCGCCGGACAGGCGTGCGCCAATGCCGTCGGTCACGCTGTACGCGGCGATGAAACAGCCCGTGCCCAAGGCGTACGGCAGGCTGGGCACGGCCAGTCGGCGACGCTTGAATGCCAGCGAGATGATGCCGGCGGACACCAGCCCAATGCCCGCCAGCGTGCTGGCGCTCACTGCCTCCCCGGCAAACGCCGCGGCACACAAGGTGATGAGAATGGGTGACGAACCGCGGGACACAGGGTAAGTCTGGCCCAGCTCTCCGACTTGATAGCTGCGCACCAGAAACAGGTTGTAGCCCACATGCAAGACTGCCGAGAGCCCGGCGTAGAACCAACTCGCCGAGGCTGGAGCCGGCAGCACCCACGCTGCGGCCGTGCTGGCGATCGCCACGGCAATGCACATGATCGTCATTGACCAGAGTCGGTCGGCACCGCCGCGCAGAAGCGCGTTCCAGCTGGCGTGCAGCAGTGCGGCGAAGAGAACCAGCAGGATGATGTGAATAGGCATGCCCCATCCTAGGCAAACCCGCCTGGCAATTGAAGCGAAGTCTCCTCATCGCCTCATGAGCAATCCCTCATGTATCTCTGCCGTAGCTCAGACCGGCCTTGGTCGATTCCTCCAGCAGCCAGTCGTGAAACCGGACGATGTGGGGCTGCGATTCGATGCCCTTGGGGCAGACGAAGTAATAACCGACCGGCGACGCGAACGGCACGTCGAACAGCCGGACCAGACGCCCATCAGCCAACTCTGCTTCCACGTGACCGCTGCGCGCCAGGGCGATGCCCTGACCGAGCAACGCCGCTTCGACGGTCATATTGGTGTCGGCGAACCTGACGCATTCGTTCAGCGGCGAAATGCCCAGCCCGACCTGCTGAAACCAGACCTCCCACTTTGGCACCAGGTCGACTCCGTCGCGGGTCAGCAAGGGATAGCGCAACAGCTCGGCGGGTGTCTGCGGTACGCCGAAGCGGTGCAACAGATCGGGGCTGGCCACCGGGAAAATCTGTTCCCGGAACATGAAGTCCGAATACAGCGCGGGGTAGTTGCCGTTGCCCAGGCGGATGGCGACATCGGCCTCGCCGGCAGAAAAGCGGATAGCCGTATCGGTGGTTTCCAGCGTTACCAGGATGTCCGGATGTTGCTGGGACAGGCCTGGCAACCGGGGCAGCAGCCATTTCAGCGCGAAGGAATACGTGGTGCTGACCTTCAACCTGACCCGGCCCTTCTCCTCCCTCAATTCCGAGAGCGTGGCCTCAAGGTTCATGAAAAACTCACGCACGATGGGCGCCAGCGCCGCACCTGCGGGCGTGAGACTCAAGGACTTGCCCCGCTCGAAGAGCTGCAGCCCCCAGAGGTCTTCGAGGTGACGGAGTTGATGGCTGACAGCGCTCTGCGTGACGTGCAGTTCCTGTGACGCGGAGGTAAAGGTGGCGTGCCGCGTGGCGACCTCGAAGGCGCGCAAGGTGGACGTGGGTGGCAGGTCTCTCATATCGGGTTCTCGGCAGCGACCGCGAGGGCGCGATTCATGAAGGGTGACTCATGGTAAAGCAGTCGTCACGTTCATTCACAGCGACCTCGTCCGAGGGCTTCATCCGTCAGCGCGTGCGCATTCTTTCGCCAGACGGCGGTCACAGCGTTGTAGCGTTGGCCGGGCATTCTCTCGGCCGATGCTGGCGCCTGAGTTGCACATCGAACAGTCGGCGCATCGCCTGCCCTGCATGAATGGAAAGGAGCAACCGTGAAAGAGATCCACGCTGGTGTGTTGAAAACGGCTTATCGGGACATCGGCCCCGCAGACGGGCCGGTTGTCGTGCTGCTGCACGGCTTTCCCTACGACATTCATGCTTACGACGACGTGGCCAAATCCTTGGCGCAAGCAGGCTGTCGCTGCATCGTGCCGTACCTGCGCGGCTACGGGCCTACGCAATTCATCGACGCTCAAACCCTGCGCTCCGGCGAGCAAGCTGCGCTGGGCGCTGACCTGCTGGCGTTGCTCGATGCGCTGCAGATTCAGCGCGCAGTATTGGCCGGGTACGACTGGGGCGGCCGCGCAGCCTGCGTCGTAGCTGCCCTGTGGCCGGAGCGCGTGATCGGTCTGGTGAGCGGCGACCCGGGTTACAACATTCAGGACATCTCGGCCGCCGACGCGCCGGCCTCGCCCGAGGCGGAGCGGCGTTTGTGGTATCAGTATTACCTTCACGGCGCGCGAGGCTACGCAGGACTTGCCGCCCATCGCGAGGCGTTCTGCCGTTTACTGTGGGCCTCCTGGTCACCGGACTGGTTGTTCAGCGATGCAACCTTTCAGGCGTCGGCCCAGTCATTTGCCAACCCCGATTTCGTTGACGTGGTCACTCATTCCTACCGTCATCGCTTCGGCCTGGTGGAAGGCGATCCGCGCTACGCCGAGATCGAGCGCGCCCTGGCGCAGCGCCCGCCTATTACGGTTCCGACCGTCATTTTGAGTGGTGGCAACGATGGCGTGTCCTCCCGGCGCGATGATGCGGCGGCCAGGCGCGGCTTCGACGGCCCGGTCAGCCGACACGTATTGGCGGGGATTGGGCATAACGTGCCACAGGAAGCGCCGGCCGAATTCGCGCAGGCGATCATGAGTCTGCTTTAGCGGTGAGCCGCTGCCGCGCGTGATGCCGCCACGCCAGCCAGGCGCAGCAACAATCCCGGCAGGCACTTCACCTTGGGCAAGCGCCATTATATAAAGTGGGTCGGGGCCGACGTCGTCATGCAGTAGCCACTGCCGACCTGCACTGGCGTCAAGCGTCACGACCCTCGGACACGCTGCCTCTGCACCGCTTTGGAGCGCTATCTGTTTAGTGCATGGGCCATACCGAACCGTCATAATGTTTCATCTTTTTGCATGGTAGTCTCGCCGCACTTTTAGCTTGGCGTAGATCGTTATCTTCGATGATGGCCAGAAACAGGAAGCCTCATGTCCAGAATTTCCCACTCAGCTCTGCGCCGTAATTTCCGAGAACTCCTGGCCTCGAAGGCTTGTTTTGAAACGGCATCGGTATTTGATCCGATGTCTGCGCGAATCGCCGCCGACCTGGGCTTCGAAGTCGGCATTCTGGGCGGCTCGGTCGCCTCGCTGCAGGTTCTTGCGGCGCCGGATTTCGCCCTGATCACTCTGAGCGAATTCGTCGAACAGGCAACCCGCATCGGTCGCGTCGCACAGTTGCCTTTCATTGCCGACGCCGACCATGGCTACGGCAATGCCCTGAACGTCATGCGCACGGTGGAAGAGCTGGAGCGTGCAGGCGTTGCCGCGCTGACCATCGAAGACACCCTGTTGCCTGCGCAATACGGCCGCAAGTCGACCGACCTCATCACCATCGGCGAAGGTATCGGCAAGGTTCGCGCTGCGCTGGAGGCTCGTGTGGACCCTGAGCTGTCGATCATCGCCCGTACCAACGCAGGGGTGCTGCCAGTCGAAGACATCATCGCGCGCACCAAGGCGTACGAAGACGCCGGCGCCGACGGCATCTGCATCGTCGGCATCAAGGACTTCACGCACCTGGAACAGATTTCGGAAAACCTGAGCGTCCCGCTGATGCTGGTGACCTATGGCAATCCGGAGCTCAACGACGCACAGCGTCTGGCCGATGCCGGCGTGCGCATCGTGGTCGCCGGCCATGCCGCCTACTTTGCGGCGATCAAAGCCACCTACGACAGCTTGCGCGCCCAGCGCCAGATCACCCGCAGCACCTCCAACCTGAGCGCAACGGAACTGACCCATACCTACACGCTGCCGGAAAGCTACGTGGCATGGGCCAAAGAGTTCATGAACGTCAAGGAATGAACCCGGCGTCACCGCCCGTCTTGTCGGCGGGCATTGCCGTTATCGGTCGACAGCTGGCGTCGCGCCTTCCATCACCCTGATCTGCGTCAACCCTACCCGTTCGGCCTGCTGCAGGATTTCTTCGTGAGTCGCATCTGCGGCAGGCATCATCAGGCTGTTTTCTCCATCGCCGAAGTGCAACTCGAGCAAGTGCATCGCCGCCTCGTGCACAGGCAAGTGCGCCTGTTTGAGGTCGATGGCGAAGGTTCTCGGTTCGTCGTTGAACTGATATTCAAGGGTGTAAACGGGCATGGCTTGTCCTCGGGAAATGGTGGGCGCAGTCATTATCCTGACTTACCAGTCAATTTTTAGTTCAGCCGTTCTTGCCGCTCAGCTTGTGCTTCTACGTCGACTGCCGGTGAAAGCAGGACGCTAGTGCAAGTTTCAGCGCTTTCTGCTCTGATTGCGCCTGTGCGCTAACGACCGCAATCGGCAGCGAAATCATTTACGAGGCATGATCGGGGGCTGGTCTGAAACATCTGAGTCGAGAGCAACTGGAAGCTGAGGTCATGCGCTTGCGTGGCGCCCTGGAGCACGCGCAGGCTGGCAGTCCTTCGATGGTCAAGGCGTCGACCACTGACGATGCCGGCGTCGAAAGCGATACTGACATCGAAGATTCGCTGGTGCGCTACCGACTGGCGGCCAGAGCCACCAACGACGCCATCTGGGATTGGGACCTGGTCGGCGATCATGTGCTGTGGAATGAAGCGCTCGAACGCGCGTACGGCCACAGCCTGGCCTGCGTTGAGACCACTGGCCTTTGGTGGATCAATCAGATCCACCCCCAGGACCGCGCTCGCATTCATGCCTCGATTCATGCCGTCATCGACGGCAGCGACACCGCCTGGACCGATGAATACCGCTTCCAGCGGGCGGACGGCTCCTACGCCGAGGTGCTGGATCGGGGGCATGTGATCCGCAACGCCGACGGCAAGGCCGTGCGCATGATCGGCGCGATGCTCGACCTCAGCCAGCGACGCAAGGCCGAAATTGCGCTGCGCCAGAGCGAGGAGCGTTTTCGCACGATCCTTGAAACCATCGAGGCAGCGTTCGCCATCGTCCAGGTCAAGTACGACGCGGAGGATCGGCCGATCGATTACCGCTTCGTCGAGGCCAACCCGGCCTTCGAACGTCAGGCCGGCGTCAACCTGCGCGGTAAGTGGGTCACAGAGTTTGCGCCGGACCTGGAAAGCTTCTGGTTTGAAACCTACGGCCACGTCGCCAAGACGGGCGAGCCTGCGAATTTCGAAAACTACGCGAGAAACTTCGAACGCTGGTTCGACGTGCGCGCCGTTCGGGTCGGCAACCCTGCGGATCGGCAGATCGCGATCTTCTTCAGCGATGTCACCGAAAGGCGCCGTGCCCAGGAGCGCTTGCTCGAAAGCGAGGCGGTTGCCCGGGAAAACGTCGAACGGGTGCAGCTGGCACTCGCCGCCGGCGCGATCATCGGCACCTGGCATTGGCATCTGCCCACCGACCGTTTCACCGTCGACGAAGCGTTCGCCCGTGCGTTCGGACTGGATCCTGCGCTCGGCCGTGACGGCCTGAGTCTGGAACAGGTGATTGCCACCGTGCACGGCGAAGACCGCGACGGCCTGAAAGCCGCCATCGCCGAGGCGATCAGTCGGGGTGGCGCGTACGCGCATCAGTATCGGGTACGCCGTGCCGACGGCATTTATTACTGGATCGAGGCCAATGGCCGGGTCGAATGGGCGGAAGACGGCACGCCCTTGCGCTTTCCCGGCGTGCTCATCGACGTCGAGGAACGGCGCTCGGTCGAAGGCGAACGCGATCGTGCCACCGCCGCCTTGCGGGCGCTCAACGAAACCCTCGAGCAGCGCGTGATCGAGCGCACCGCAGAGCTCATGCAGGCAGAGGAGAAACTGCGCCAGTCGCAGAAAATGGAAGCGGTGGGCCAGTTGACCGGCGGAATCGCCCACGACTTCAACAACCTGCTGGCGGGCATTTCCGGCTCGCTGGAACTGACCAGCAATCGCATACTTCAGGGCCGGCTCAACGACGTCGAAAAATACATTCTGGCCGCACAGGCCGCCACCCGGCGCGCTGCCGCCCTCACCCACCGCCTTCTTGCGTTCTCCCGTCGGCAGACCCTCGACCCGCGTCCCACCGATGTGAATACGCTGATGTTCGGCATCACCGAAATGGTTCAGCGCACCGTAGGGCCCGGCATTCAGGTTCAGACCATCGGTGCGCCGTCTCTGTGGCCGACGCTGGTCGATGCCGGGCAATTGGAAAACGCCCTGTTGAATCTGTGCATCAATGCCCGCGATGCCATGCCGGACGGTGGCACCATCACCATCGAGACGTCGAATCAGTGGATGGACGATGACGCCGCCCGCGCCCATGACATCCCTCAGGGCGAGTACATCTCGCTGTCGGTGAAGGACACCGGCATCGGCATGACCCCGGAGATCATGTCCAAAGCCTTCGATCCGTTTTTCACCACCAAGCCCATCGGTCAGGGCACCGGCCTGGGCCTGTCGATGATTTACGGCTTCGCCAAACAGTCCGGCGGGCAGGTGCGCGCGTATTCGCAAGTGGGCCACGGCACCACGATGTGTATTTATCTGCCGCGTTTCGACGGCAACGCCGTGAGCGACGAAACCGACGCCGGCAATCCGCAGGCGCCGGTGTGCAGCGCCTGCGAAACGATCCTGGTGGTCGACGACGAGCCCACCGTGCGCATGTTGTTGATGGACGTTCTGCGTGATCTCGGCTACACGGTGCTGGAAGCCGCCGACAGCGTGGCCGGACTGGCGGCCCTGCGCTCCGACGTGCACATCGACCTGCTGATCACCGATGTCGGTTTGCCGGGCGGCATGAACGGACGGCAAATGGCAGACGCCGGACGCGAGGTGCGGCCTGAGCTCAAGACGCTGTTCATCACCGGTTATGCCGAAAATGCGGTCATCGGCAACGGCCATCTCGGGCCTGGCATGTGGGTGCTGACCAAACCCTTTGCGGTAGACGCATTGACGTCTCGCGTTCGGGAATTGATGAACGCCTGACGGCCACGCCGCCGGTCGCTGCCCCGGCGATCATCGCCGTTAATGGTCTTCTTCGGGCTCGGCAGGCAATTCGGCGATCATTGGCCAGCGGTCATGCACCCATTCATACGCTGGTGGCGGCGTTGTGGTGACGACGTAAACGCGACGTTCTTCGGCTTCGCCGATCACCAGGCATTCCAGGCCGTACCCTTGGGTCATCTCGAACCAGTGGGAGACGCGCTCGGCGTCTTTTTCCATGTAACCGCTGACCAGCCCCAGCGCGCGTTGGGGGTGATACTTGTCCCACCCGCCTCGCTCGATGGTTTCGCGCTTGGCCCAGCCCCCCTGCGGGCCGTTGCCGGGCTGTTCCTTGCGCCGCCCCCACGCCACCCAGCCCAGTTCCGTGCCGTCTTCGAGCATCACCGGAAACGCTGCTTTCGGGTTAGGGAAGTACACCCTGACCGGCACGTACGCCCTGTTCTTATCTTTCGCTTCGACTCCGCCGCACATAGCAATCACCCCGTCGGATTTTGGTTCATACAGCGTTGACCCGGAGAACGCCGTTTAGTTAACTGTATATAAATACAGTTATTCAGCAAAGGCCGGTCATGCAATTCGTCATCACACCCAGACGCCGACAAGGCGTCGCGCTGCAGATGGTTCCTCCCAAGCGCACGACCGCGATACAGGGGGAGCTGGTCATCATGAACCGCATCTGCGAGCAACTGAACCGGCATTCGAACGTCGCAAGCCTGCGGCCCATCTACGGGACGGGCCGCCTGCTGTTACCCGAGCTGTTCGACGCGACCTTGTCGGCGATGGCCCGTGAGGGATTCACCCTCAGCGGCATCGAGTTCGACGGCGAACGGTGGTACGCGCAATCCTGGTGGTGTCGGCCGATTGATTAAGGGAGAACAAGGTGAAATGGGCAACGAGGACATCAGAAATCGCGAGCTGGAGCTCTGGAACATCCTGCTCAACCACGAAGGTCGCCGGGAGCTGGCGATTGATCACTGGAGCGGAGAACTCACCGGCCACGCCATGACCCTGGCCCGTCTTGAGGTTATCAGCGCAGAAGAACTGCAAGAGATGCTCGAATACGCCGACGCTGCTTACAGCCATGCCATCGAGCAAAGCCACACCCGCGAATGGGAACGTAGTAACAAGCGGTAAACCCATGCGGGTACATGCCCGCTGCCGTCGTCGCTCCGGCATGGACCCGGGAAATTGCGTTGAACTTACGTGGCGCCGGCAAGATCCTTTTTAGCGCGCCCGATGCATTCACGCTGAGGAACAGCGTTGGGCCGCCAACGAAAAGGAGCCGACATGACTGACACGACCTATCCGCCCTACCCGACCAGGCCTTCGCCGCTTCATGCCCTGCTGCTGGCCGGCGCCGTGCCGCTGTTTCTCGGCGGGCTGCTGAGTGACATCAGCTACTACGCGACCTATCAGATCCAGTGGAGCAACTTCGCCGCATGGCTGATTGCCGGCGCGCTGGTGTTCTGCGGGTTTGCCCTGCTGTTCGCGCTGATCAACCTCATTCGCGCCGCCCACAAGGGCGGAAGGCCCACGGTGTATTTTCTGCTCTTGCTGGTCACCTTTGCATTGGGACTGGTCAATGCGTTCGAGCATGCCAAAGACGCCTGGGCCGTCATGCCGTCGGGCCTGGTGCTGTCGGTCATCGTCACTGTGCTCAGCGTGATTGCGGCATTCACCGGGCTTGGCGGCCTGCGCGCGGGAGGTGCACGATGAAACGTCTGTATCCGTTGACTGCCCTGACCATGGCACTGTTGCTCAGTGCATGCGGTAGCGAGAGCGACAGCACCCAGGCCCGCGGACCGGATCCGAAGATGCCGGATCCTCAGCGCGGGCTGCTGCCCAGCATGAAGATTGCCGAACCGGTGGCCTGGGGCGATCAGAAGCCGACCGTCCCGGACGGCTACAGCGTGACGGCCATCGCGACCGACCTGAAGATTCCCCGGCAGACCCTCGTGCTGCCCAACGGCGACATTCTGGTGGCCGAGGGTCGCGGCGGCAGTGCCGCGAAACTCAAGCCCAAGGATGTCATCGCCAGTTACATCAAGGCCGAAGGCAACACCAAGGTCAAAGGTGGCAATCGCCTGACTCTGCTGCGCGATGCGGACGGCGACGGTGTCTATGAGCTGAACACGGTGTTCGCCGAGAACCTCAATGCGCCCTATGGCCTGGCGTACGCCAACGGCAAAATCTACGTGGCCAATCAAGACGCACTGGTGCGCTTCGATTACGCAGACGGCCAGACCAAGGCCACTGCCGCCCCGACGACCATTACCGAGCTGCCCTCGCAGATCAACCACCACTGGACCAAATCCCTGGCGATCAGTGAGGACGCACGCTTCCTGTACGTGGGGATCGGCTCGAACAGCAACGTCACTGAGCGCGGCATGGAAGTCGAACTCGACCGCGCCCGGGTGTGGCAGATCGATGCGCAGACCGGGGCGCACAAACCGTACGCGACAGGCCTGCGCAACCCGACCGCCATGAAGGTGCAACCGGGCACCGGTCAGTTGTGGACCGTGGTCAACGAGCGTGATGAGCTGGGTCCGGACCTGGTTCCGGATTACCTGACCTCGGTGCGTGAAGGCGCCTTCTACGGCTGGCCTTACAGCTATTGGGGGCAGAACGTCGACACCCGCGCTCAGCCACAAAACCCGGACAAGGTCGCGTCCGCGATCAAACCCGACTACAGCCTGGGTTCGCACGTCGCAGCGCTGGGCGTCGACTTTTCCATCCCGGCAATGGGCGACAAATTTGCCAACGGCGTGTTCGTCGGCCAGCACGGCAGCTGGAACCGCGACAACCCGGTCGGCTACAAGGTGGTCTTCGTGCCGTTCAACAACGGCCGGCCGGCGGGTGATCCCGTTGACTTCGCGACGGGCTTCCGGGGTAATGACGGCAAGACCCGCGGCCGCCCCGTGGGTGTCACGGTCGACCCGCGCGGTGCGCTGATCATCGCCGACGACCTGTCCAACACCGTATGGCGCGTGACCCGTAACAAATAACCCGTGGGCTGACCGACCGCGTCAGGCGTGGATGACTCGCAGGACCGGCTTCAGCCGGGAAGGCGTCGAGTGGCACACCGCTGAATCGATGGTGCCCACAACGGCCTCTTCCCGGCTGAAGCCGGTCCTACTGTTGGCTGCGTCATGCCAGGATATCGCGGCTGAAGCCGGCACGGCCGATTAGCCACGTCGCGCCGCAATATTGCGGGTGAATACCTTGTAGGACCGGCTTCAGCCGGGAAGGCGTCGAGTGGCACACCGCTGAATTGATGGCGGCCACACCGGCCTCTTCCCGGCTGAAGCCGGTCCTACTGTTGGCTGCGTCATGCCAGGATATCGCGGCTGAAGCCGGCACGGCCGATTAACCACGTCGCGCCGCAATATTGCGGGTGAATACCTTGTAGGACCGGCTTTAGCCGGGAAGGCGTCGTGTGGCGCACCGCTGAATCGATGGTGCCCACACCGGCCTCTTCCCGGCTGAAGCCGGTCCTACTATTGGCTGCGTGATGCCAGGATATCTCCGCTGAAGCCGATCCTGCTGACTGAACGCGTTGCCGTCAGGCGCCGGTGTCGGCGTCGCTGCCTTTGGCGGGCGGGGACGGCGGTATCCGGTCTGTCGCCCGGCGTCCCAGATTTCCGGTGTTCACCATACGATCAGCGTGACTTCGCAACGAGATTTCCCGGTCTTGCAGCGTCAACACCATTCGGGTCGTCAACAATGCCCCACTCGAGTCGCCTGCTTCTTTCAGCGTGACCGACACTTCCATCAGCTGCCGCGCCAGCAATAACAGATCGTCTGCAGTATCGTAGAGATCCTGAGCAAGCGACTCGCGCCGCTTTCGCTTCCACATACTATCCCCCTTCGCACAACCAAACGCCTCGCCGCCCCGCAAGACGCTTTCATCGACATCCCGGAATTTCCGGCCTCCTTTAGATACGAGGCTGGGGCGTCACTGGATGCAGCTTACGTTGAGTTCGACAAACTTGTCAGAGGCTGGCAGTGGAATGCAGGAACAACCGCACGCGACGCGCAGATCAACACGCTCATGGAGCGCGAATAAGCGGTGTCAGTTCAGAATGAATCGACGAGGGGAAGATAATGAGGGAAACAGCGTGAAAGCAGTCGAGCAGTTTTGAGGTCAGTCACCCGGTTGCCGGTGTGACGTCTGGTCCTCAAATGTTTGCTCGCCTTTCTGGAATTTGGCTCCACGACCTGGACTCGAACCAGGGACCCAGTGATTAACAGTCACTTGCTCTACCAACTGAGCTATCGCGGAATGCGCGCTATCTTACTGATTGAAAAAGGGAAGTCAAGCAATCGGGCGAAATTTTTTTGCAATGGCCGACGCCCGCTTGCTTGCCTGAAAACATGCCCCGCGTGATGAAGTCACGCGGGGCATGCTCATGGGGTCAGCGTCGGATCAACGGCGATCCAGCCAGACCGTCTGGGCGTTGCAGAACTCGCGGATGCCGAAGTGCGACAGCTCGCGACCGAAACCGCTCTTTTTCACGCCACCGATCGGCACGCGCGCGTCGGACGCGGTGTAGCCGTTGATGAACACGCCACCGGTTTCCAGGCGGGCGGCGATCGCGCGTGCTTTGTTGTCGTCGGCCGTCCAGACGCTGCCAGCCAGGCCGAACTCGCTGTCATTCGCCAACTCCACCGCGTGTTCGGCGTCCTGGGCGACGATCAGCGACGCGACCGGGCCGAACAGCTCCTCCTTGAACGAGGTCATGCCCGGACGCACGTCCGCCAGAATGGTCGGCGCGTAATAGTTGCCCTCGCCTTCCAGCTTGTGGCCGCCCAGCAACAGCGTGGCGCCTTCGCTGAGCGTCGCCTGGACCTGACCGTCCAGCTCATCACGCAAATCGTAACGGGCCATCGGGCCGACGTAGTTCGCGTCGACGAGCGGGTCACCGACCTTCAACGCCTTGACCGCAGCGACGAATTTCTCAGTGAACGCTGGCAGCACGGCCTCTTCGACGATGATGCGTTTGGCGGCCACACAGATTTGCCCGCTGTTCTGGAAACGCCCGACCATGGCGGCTTTCACGGCTTCGTCCAGATCGGCATCAGCCAGTACGATGAATGGATCGGAGCCGCCCAACTCCAGCACGCATTTCTTCAACGCGGCACCGGCCTGAGCAGCGATGGCGGAACCTGCGCGGACGCTGCCGGTGACGGCCACCGCTGCGATGCGAGGGTCGGCGATGGCTGTGGACACGCCCTCGTTACCGACGTTGATTACCTCGAACACGCCATCCGGCAAACCGGCCTGGGCCCAGGCATCACGCAGCAGGTACGCACAACCCATGACATTGGGGGCGTGCTTGAGCACATAGGTATTGCCCGCCAGGATCATCGGAATGGCGCCGCGCATCACTTGCCAGATCGGGAAGTTCCACGGCATCACGGCGAGGATCGAGCCCAGCGGCAAGTAGTCGATGTACGCCTTGTCGTTCTCGACGGGCGTCTTCTCCGGCGCGAGCATGGCCGGGCCGTGTTCGGCGTACCACTCGCAGGTGACGGCGCACTTCTCGACTTCGGCGCGGGCCTGAACAATCGGCTTGCCCATTTCCGCCGTGATCATCTGCGCCATGGTCTCGGCGTTGTGACGCAATGCCTGGGCCATCTTGCGCAGTTGTTCTGCGCGGGCACTGACCGGCGTTTTGCGCCAGGTCTTGAAGCCTGCAGCGGCCCGGGCCAGCGAACGCTCCAGATCATCCGCCTGCTCGAAAGGATATTCGGCGAACACCTGACCATTGGCGGGATTCAGCGAAATGGCGTGTGACGTGGATGCGTGTTTCGACATGACGTGATACCTCCTGAAAATGATGTGACCCTCACCCCCGGGCGTTCGCCCGTTGCTGAAGTCCTGAGACAACGATAGGCTCTGGCGAAAATTTCCGATAATGAATAATTATCAAGCATTCATTCTCAAGTCGAGAAAGTAGCGAGAAAGCCCATGGACCTGACCCAACTTGAACTGTTCAAGGCCGTCGCCGAAGAAGGCAGCATCACGGCCGCGGCTCAGCGCCTGCACCGCGTTCCGTCGAACCTGACCACACGCATCAAACAACTGGAGCAGGAACTGGGCGTCGACCTGTTCATTCGTGAAAAGCTGCGCCTGCGCCTGTCCGCCACGGGCTGGACCTTCCTGGATTACACCCGACGCATTCTGGAACTGGTCGATGAGGCGAGGCAGGCAACGTCCGGTTCGGAGCCGCAAGGCGTGTTTTCCCTGGGCTCCATGGAAAGCACCGCGGCGGTGCGCATCCCTTCCCTGCTCGCCGACTTCCACCAGCGCTTCCCCAAGGTCGAGCTGGACCTCTCCACAGGCCCGTCGGGCGACATGCTCGATGGCGTGCTGTCAGGCCGATTGAGCGCGGCATTTGTCGACGGGCCGTTGCGCCACCCGGAGCTGGAAGGCATTGAATTGTTCGAGGAGGAAATGTTGCTGATCACCGCCGCCAGTCATCCCCCGGTGACGCGGGCGCAGGATGTCGGCAGCAAAACGGTCTATGCCTTTCGCCAGAACTGTTCCTATCGACGCCACTTCGAGTCCTGGTTCAGGGCCGACATGGCAACGCCCGGGAAGATCTTCGAAATGGAGTCCTATCACGGCATGCTGGCCTGTGTGACCGCGGGCGCGGGGGTGGCGATGGTGCCGCGCAGCATGCTCGAAAGCATGCCGGGCAGCCGCAATGTTAACGCCTATCCGCTGAGCGAAGAATTTCGCTACCTGAACATCTGGCTGACCTGGCGCCGCGGCGGCCGCTCGCCGGCCCTGAACGCGTTCATTGACCTGGTTCAGGCCGCGACCGTCACTGAGCCCGCGCCGCAGCCAGCCTGAAGAACGCCCTTCAGGCTTTTGTGTAACGCAGCCAGACCGCGCCGCCTTCCTGCACCTCAGCTGAGGTCAGGGTCAGGTGGGCGGGCTGTTTCCAGGCTTCGGCTGAAACCTCGAACGACGCCGGGTGTTCGCCGCGACCGTCGATCAGCGGCAGGATCAGCACACTGACCTCATCCACCAATCCGGCATTGACGAATGAACCGCTGACATGTGGCCCGCCTTCCACGATCAGGCGCTTGCAGCCCAGTTCCGAGCCCAGAATGTCAACCACTAGGCCCAGATCGATGTCGTGTTTTCCGGCGAAGATGTAGGACACCTGAACGGATTGCAGGTACGCCAGATAGTCATCGGACACGCCTTCGGTCAGCACTTCGATGACGTGTGAATCCAGCGCCTGATTGTTCTTCCAGCCGACTTTGCCGTGGGGGTCGATCGACACGGCGTACGCCTTGGCATTGCGCTCGGCAAAATAGTGCGTGCGCGGGATCGGCGTCTTCGCCATGCCCTTGGGATAGCCCTCGTCGTGGGCAATTTCCTGCATCGTTACCCGACCGCAGATCCAGGCATCGAACGCGAAGGTCTGCGCGAGTGTTTCGTAGAGATCCCCTGCCGATTTCTTGAACGCACGATCCCAACCGTCGGTGAGCGCGTGGCCGTCAAGGGACGACATCATGTGACAGATGACATAAGGCTGCATGGCAGGCTCCATGAAAATGGGTGGTCTAGAGCCGACCCGGAACGCCATCGGTTAGTTCAGCGCGCAAACACCGTTCGCACCCGCCGGTCGCGTTGCGAGTCAGGCGACTCGCCGCGTGGCGATGCATTTGATTTCCACGAGCAGGCCGGGGTGCGCCAGCTCCGACACACCAATGCAGGTCCAGGCGCACAGCCCTTTGGGGAAGAGGCGATTTTTCACCTCTCTGAAGACCGCCATGTGCTGCGACATGTTGACGTGGTAGGTGGTCATTTCGACGACGTCCTCAAACGAGCAATCGGCGGCTGCCAGCACGCTGCGCAGGTTCTCCCAGGCCGCCGTGAACTGTTGCTCCGGGTCTTCGATGACCTGCAAATCCGCCGTGCGACCGACTTGCCCGGCACAGAACAGCAGATCGCCGACCCTGACGGCGGGCGCGTAGCCGGCCCGTTCGATGATGGCTTTCATGGCGTGGGGAACGATAATCTCGCGCTCGGTCATTGCTGCTCTCTCACTGAAAAACAGCGAATCTATCAGGTCTGGCCGGGCCTTGAAGGTCAATCGTCAACGTCGTTCGTGATCAAAGCCGCGCGCCCGCAGGCCCTGCGCTCAAACGGGTTGGCCGGTCAGCTGGCGCAGCGGCGGTTTTCGGTTCAGGCGCCCGCAGCGGCACTGCCAGCCATTGCTCCATCTTCTGCGCCTGCTCGGTAAAACGCTCGAACAAGCGACCCATCGCGGCACTGTCGAGCAGTTGAAAAGGCTGCCTGGCCCACAAAATCACCTTCTTCTGCTCCACCAGTGCGCCCGTGAGGATCGGCGGATGCTCAAGGCCCAGCAAATTGGTCTGCAGCAGGATCGCCAGGGTTTCGGGATCGGCAAACCGCTCTTCGGACACCGGAAGCAGGCAACTCATGGTCAGAAAGTCATTGGGGCTTTCCTTGAATTCGACGCTCAGACCGCTTTCCAGGGTCATGACGTAACTGGTGACCGCATCCAGCTCGCGGCCATCGAGCCGCAGCAGTTGGAACACCGGAAGCAGTACCTGTTTTAGCTGGCTTGCCATGGCTGAGTCCTCACATCAAAGGCGGATATTGCGAAAGCGATCGACGAACGAGTTCGCCCGCGCCCGACGCCGGGGCGGCGTGTCGGCATAGTTATGGTCGTGGGTGGTGGTGCGACGCAACGGCACGGTGGTGGCAATCGGTTCGGGCACCGCTGCGCGCGGGCGCGGGGCACCGGTTCCGGGGTCGATGCCCGAGTCCCGCAGGCGCTGCCTGAACTGACGCTCTGTGAAGTTCTGATCGGCGCGTCGAAAGTCACCGTGACGATCATCGCCACGATAGCTGACACCCAGGTTGCTGGATGCGTGAGGCTGGATGTACAGGCGCTCGTCGCGCAGCACCTTGTCGAGCAAGCGTGGCCCGCCGATCGGGTCGCGCGGACGCAGGCGGGAGAATTGTTGATTGACCTCGCGCTGACTGGCCTTGTCGCCACGCAGCAACTCTTCGCGAATCTCCGGACGCCGCTCGGGCACAAAGCGTGCAACCGTCTCGGGATTCTCACCCAGCAAGGAGAAATCCTTGCGCCGCATTGCCCTGCCGAACTCAGGCCAGGCATCGGAAATCACCGTGCGGTTGGTTGCCCGCGAATCGCCGACTTCGACGAAGGTGTGGCCCACGTCCCGTGCAACCAGTATCGACACAGGCTGTTGCAACGACGAGGTGGCCAGCAGCGCAGCGTTGACCACGGCCATCTGATCGCAGTTGCCCGCCTGAAAACGCGCAGCCGTGCGTGCGGCATCGTAATCGAAGTGACCGTTTCGGTTCTGGTCGTAGACCACCACTGTACGCTTGAAGGCTTCGGCTTCTGTGCGTTTGACATGCCGCTCCTGATTGCCCGAGCCGTGATTGAGAATGCGCCACGTGTCATCAATGGCCGCGTTGGCATGGGTCAACGCATTCATCTCGCCAACCGAGACCGTGACGGTCCGCCCATGATGATCGTGGTTGTGGCGCTCCAGCACGCGCCGACTCAGGACCGGTGCATCCGGGTCGCGGGTGTTGAAGTGATGCGTCGATCGTGTGAAACCGGGCGCGGATGTCGACAACGGCATGGCATTCACCTTCTTCAAAGGATTTGGCCATGTGTGGTCGTGAGGTGGGGAAAGGTTCCGGCTGCGTGAAGCCAGGGGTGTGAGGCGCCAGCACGGTGACGTGCTGAAGAAAACGGCCAGCCCGACGAGGTGCCGGGTGGCCGTTTCAAGGGGTTACTTGGTCAGGCACTCGTAGCAGAGTTCACCGGCCAGTTCGCGCACTTTCATGCGGTCCCATTTGTCGGCCGCCACACGATTGGCACCGGTCTTGTCCGAGCCATCGGATGCCAGGCCGCGCTCAGGCTGGCCGTTGGCAGCCACGGCATTGGCGCCGACATGATCAGCACCATCCGCCGCCACGGCATTGGCCCCCACGTGATCAGCGCCGTCAGCCGCCACACGGTTTGCGCCAACGCGATCAGCGCCATCGGCAGCAACCCGGTTTGCGCCGACACGATCAGCGCCGTCAGCTGCAACCCGGTTTGCGCCAACACGATCAGCACCATCAGCTGCAACGCGGTTTGCACCGACACGATCAGCGCCGTCAGCTGCCACGCGGTTTGCGCCGACACGATCAGCGCCATCAGCCGCCACACGGTTTGCACCCACACGATCAGCGCCATCGGCCGCAACCCGGTTTGCGCCAACGCGATCAGCGCCGTCGGCCGCCACGCGGTTTGCGCCAACGCGATCAGCGCCATCAGCTGCAACACGATTAGCGCCGACGCGATCAGCGCCATCAGCAGCAACACGGTTTGCGCCAACGCGATCACCACCATCAGCAGCCACACGGTTTGCACCGACGCGATCAGCGCCATCGGAAGCAGTGGCATTCGCGCCCACATGGTCGGCGCCGTCAGCCGCTACACGATTGGCACCCACACGGTCCGCACCATCGGAAGCGGTGGCATTGGCGCCAACATGGTCGGCACCATCAGATGCGGTGCGATTGGGGCCTACTTTCTCCGAACCATATTCAGCGACGGTCTTGCCATCGTTCACATCGGAGGCCGCGTAAACAGCCGATACACCCAAAGCCAATACGGAAACCGTAAGGCCCCAAATCAATTGTCTCTTCATAACCGATTGCTCCAAGGGTCAATGCCGGTTGATGTGAGCAAGATGCTCGGAAAGTTGCCGTTCTCAATTCAAAGGCAAACCACCGTTCAGTAGAGCGGCGGTTATTACAAACAGCTTCATGCTTAGAACTAAGCGGAGCAACACGGCACTGTGTACCAGATGGTTAATCATCAAATGATTTCGCGCCTGCTCAGCATAGTCTCACCAAAGCATTCGCGCCCGCACCGCTGGGCGTTTCCGCCCGATGGCAAGCCACTCAGCCTTGTTCACTTCGATACTGTTTCGCGCCACTGGTTCTAATGATCCCAGTCACGCGCGCAACTAAGCAAGTTGTTGTTTTGAAATTGACTGTCGCGGAAATCGGATTAATCGCGTGGCGGTAACAATGCGCGGACGCAACATGAACCATTAAGGTGCACAACTTTATCTGTCGCGCTACTTGACGTGCGACCAGACTGCGCAAGTAACTGATTTCAATAAAGGTGACAGGCGTAAATGACAGAAAGTTGGCGACGCGCCACTGGGCATCGCTCGGGGCAACTGGCGCACAATCGCATGGCAATGGGGAAGAAATCGGCACCCATTGCGAGGGCGGATATATGTCCACGCGGACATCCTGTAGCGGGCAACGAGCGCAGAGATACTTGCAAAGACACGTGCAGGAACAGGCAGACCACCTGGTGCGGCAGCCAGCGCTGCCGGCAGTCAGGCCAGTCTGCCGATGGAGGAAGGCGTCGGTCAGGCAGGCAACTGCCCTTGGCCGCTCTCGATGATTTTCGCGAAGTTCATGACATTGTCGACATACTTCGGATCGCCTACGCCGCCTGCGTCCGAAAGGTTGCCGCTGACCTTGTCCGGCCCTGAGTTATAGGCGCGCAATGCCGAGCCCCAGTCGCCGAACGCCTTCTGCTGATCGCGCATGTACAGAGCGCCGGCCATGATGTTGTCGTGGGCATTGTTGACGTCGGCATTGCCGAGCAGGTCGGGGTTTTCCTTCTTTAGGCCGGCGAAGGTGTCAGCATTGACCTGCATCAGGCCAGCATCAGTCTTGCCATTGACGTTGGTGGTGTCCTGGCCCAACTGGCCGCGCGATTCGGCCCAGATCTGTCCGGCCAGAATGCTCGGCGGGACACCCGTCGCCTTGGACGCGTCCATGATGTCGTTGCGGTAAGGTTCCAATTGCTTGGGCAGGTGCAAATCGCCCGAACCGCTGAGTGTGGTGTCGTTGGAGACGTTGCCGGCGGCGCTGGTGGTCGGGTTGCTCACCCCACTGCCGCCCTCGGCAGCGCCGCTCGGCGTTGCCCCGCCACCACCGCCCGCGCCGCCGTCAATACCGCCCGAACCGCCACCGCCGGTGCCACCGCCCTCATTGTTCTGCGCTGCCAGGTTCTGGGTCTGCGGCTGGTTGGGATTGTTCTGCATGAGCATCTGCAGCATTTCCATCAGCAGCGACATCAGTTGCTGCGCAATGCCCGTCTGGTTGTTGGCGCCGGACAGCGGGCTTGCCGCCGTGGTCTGGGGATCCTGGCTGTTGGGCGGAGCGAAGTTGACTTGCGACTGCGTGGGGTTGGCGAACAACAAGGTGCTGGGGTCGATGGCCTGATTGCCGCTGCCACCGCCGAGCGAGTTGTTTTGCCCGTTCTTGCCACTCAGGGACGAGAAGTCCGTGGGTTGCAAACTGGGCGTTACCGGGGGCCGAATTGCCATGCTCATGATCGTTTACCTCTTCAGGTCAGGGAAAATCAATGGGCTTTGGGGATGCCAAACTGGTCCAGGACCGGGTCGACGTTGTGGTCGAAGGCTTTTTGCGCCTTGTGCTTTTTCACCGCTTCGATGATTGCCGAAATGCCGAAGCCCAGGCTCATGGCCGCGTCGGCAATCCAGCCAACCACAGGGATAGACGCACCGATTGCCGCGCCAGCCGCCATCCCGGCCGCTTCGCCGACGACCATGCCGGCCACGCGTCCGCCGACCTTGGCCGCCACTTCGCCCAGGCCTGCCCGGCCGGCGGACTTGGCGACCGCGTCATAGCCGTGCTTGGCCGCCGAAAGGCCGGATTTGGTGCTGTCGTAAATGGTTTTCGCCGCGTCGGTCTTGTCGCCCCGGGCCAGCATGTCCGATACCGATGAGAAACCCATGACCGATTGCAGCGCGGCAGGCCCCATCTGCGAGGCGACCTGAGCGGCCATCGAAGGCGCGTGATCCTTGTCGCCGTTGGCCTGCTCGAGCACTTTGCGCCCGGCCTTGGAGTCCTGCAGTTGGGCGAACGTGGACTGCACGTAATTCGCCTGCTGGCCCTGAACGAAGTCATCCGGCAGCACGCTGTCATAGGCCGCTTTTTGCGCATCGGCTGAATTCAGCGCCTGTTCGCCGTCGGCTTTCTTCTGGTTGAGCAGTTGCTTGACCGCGCCGCCTTCACTGAAATTGCTCACGTAGGAATTCTGGATCCGGCCCTGCAGATCCGGACGCTGCCCGATGACCTGTTGCGCGGTCGGGACATTGGCGTCGGGGCCGAGCAGGTCCTTTTGCATCTGCAACTGCGCCGACAGACCGCCGAGCGCGCTGCTGTAGTCAGCGTTGGGCTTGTCTTTGCTGGTGGCCTTGTCCGCGGTGTTCAGATCGGTCTGCAAGGCCTGGCCGCTGTTGACCTTCTGCATCTGCTCGTTGACGGCCTTCTGCAGCGACGGCGAACTGCCCACCAGCGCACGAGACTGCTGCGGGATCTGTTTGTCGAGGAAGGCCTGAACATCGGGATCGGCCTGCAGCTGGCCGATTTTTTCGTTGAGCGCGTCTTCGGTCTTCTCGGTTTTGCGCAGATCCTCACCGGCGATGACGCTGCGCTGGGTCTGCTGCAACTTCACCATCACGGCGGCTTTCTGCTCACCGCTGTAGGCCGACGGGTTGTCGAACACGTCTTTGCCCAGCTTGCTGATGTCGACATCGGCGACCGAGTTCAGCGTCGCGGCGTCGTTGAGCACACTGGCAAATTCGCCGCCGTTGGTGGGCGCCTGCTTCTTGATCCAGTCACTGATGTTGCTCGCGCTGAACAATTTGTCCGGGCTGTTGGCCGCCAGCTTGCGCCCTTCCAGGCCGCCTTGGTCGATCTGGCCGAGGAAGCCGGGTTGCGACCAGGTTTTTGCCGCTTGTTTGAGCGGGCCGGCCAGGCCCGGGTTGTCGTTCTCGATGGCCTTGAGGCCGTCGGCGCTGGTCAGGCCGTCGACCTTGGTTTTGTCTTCGGCACCGGCGGCGTGCTTGGGGTCGGCAGCCTTGGTCAGCGGCTCGTTGGCGCGCATCAGCGCGGCGCTGCGGACCATCTCCAGCGACTGAGGGTCCGCGTCCGGATGATCCTTCTGGTAATTGGCAATGTCCTTGTCGGCGCTGTCCGCGGCTTTCTGCATATTCTTGGCGAACGCGTTGAGGTCGCCGTCGGTGATCTTGCCGTCCGCCTTGCCCCCGTGCTTGCCCGTGTCTATCGCGGTTTTCAGCGACGGATTGGCATTGATGAATTCCATGGCCTTGGCAGAATCGGGGCCTTTTTCGGCGGCCATGCGTGCCGCCGCGATGGGTCGATTGAGCTCCTTGGCAGCCTGCTCGCGCTGATCGGGCGGTAGATTGGCGACCATCGGCGCCCAGCGCTCCAGCTCCTTGGGCGAAGAGTATTTGGAGTCGTCGAGAAATTTCGCCTCCGACGCCTTGGGCGCCTCTTCCGGCGTGGCGGACGCGACCGGTGACGCTGCACCTTTTGCGCTGGCATCGTTCACCGCAGCCGGTTTTTCTGCACCCGTTGCGCCTTGCGTCGGTGCGGCGCTCGCCCCGCCACTGGCCTGAGGCGTCACGCCCGGCTGCGAGGCGCCGGTCGGTTGCGACTGACCCTTGAACAGCTGGGTGAGTTGGGTCAAAAGAGACAGCAGCCGCTGCTCGGTGCTCTGGGTCGTGTTGCCGGTTTCGGGTGGGCTGCCCGGCTGCAACAGCGTGGCGCCGAACTGAATATTCGGATTGCCGCCGCCGTTCCGCGCGAGCGCCAGTTTCGGGTTATTCAGCGGAGGCTCCTGGATTGAATCGCCGCTGCCGGGTTGAGGTGCGATACCGCTGAAAGGGCTGCTTGAAATACGCATGGGAGTCGCCATCCGGGAGTGAAGGATGGCAACTGTGTGGTTCGATGCCGCGGTCGGTTCCGATAAATGTTTCGGTTTGTGTCGACCGGCCGACGCGCAATGCCTAACCCGTGTGAGGAAAAACCGCAGCCGCGCTACCCGAATCGCCGAAACGGACAATGCGGGCGCAGCGGCAACAGGCACAGGACACGCAGCCCAGAGCCTGCGCGGCGCTCCATCATTCTGGTTAATGTCCACCATGAAGGCGATTGTCTTCAGCTTTGCCGGGGCTCGCGTAACATCGCCCCATCACTTACCGGCCAACGCGCTCCGACAGGACTTACGACCATGACCCTTCACATCATCAATGCCGTCGCCCTCACCGCCGTCACCGTTTTCCTGGTCAACCGTGCATTCGCCCTGTACGACCTGGTCAATGCAGCCACCGTTTCCGAACACCTCTGAGCCACACGTCGCTCAGAGGGTGTTCGGCAAACGCCCGCCTGGTCGGTCGAATGCTTCAGGCGAACGGATCCATCTGCCGCTTCAACTGTTCTCTGGCGCGTGACAGACGCGAACGCACCGTGCCGATCGGCACGCCCAGTAAGGTCGCGGTCTCCTGATAGTTGCCGTCCATTTCCAGTGACACCTCGATCACCCGCTGCATGTTCGACGGCAGACTGCCGATCGCCCTGACCACCCGCACCAGTTGACGATGCCCATCGACCTGATGGCCGATGTCGCTGTGGCTGTCCGTTTCGGAATGGCTATGGTCCTCCCAGCTTTCCTGATAGGGCTGGCGATACATCTTGCGAAAATGGTTACGGATCAGGTTCAACGCGATCCCGCACAGCCACGTCTGCGGCTTGCTCGCGTTCTGGAACTTGTGCTCGCTGCGCAGCGCTTCGAGGAAGGTGCTTTGCAGGATGTCGTCGACGTCTTCCGGATTCATCACACGCTTCTGAATGAACGCGCGAATCATCTTCACCTGGTCACTGGTCAGTTGACGAATGCCATCGTTGTTGCGGCGGCTAGAGGGGTCGATGTCGAGTATCGCGAGGCTTGGAAACATCAGAGCTCTTCCTTGTTTGAAGTGTGCTAGCCCTATAGCGATATGCGTGCCATCCAAATTAATACGGCAATTCATTGATTTATAACGGTTTTAAAAATCACGACCGACGGATCTGTGCAAAAACTTGCGCGACCACGCTGAATCGCCAACGTTTTTTGGCACAGCGTCCCTCCCTCGCAAAAAGATGGAACCGCTTCATCGGTAGGACCCACTCAGAGCGCACGACCCCGCTCAGAATCGTCCTATGAAAATCGCCGCCCCTTCTGCCCCACCCGTGCTACAGACAGCAGCCGTTGCGCCGGCGAAGGCAGCGGCGACGCCTGTGACGTCGTTGCGCAGCAACCCGCCGAACATCGGCGGCACCACGCCGCAGCAGGTTGCACGCTTTGCCTCGGCGCTGGTTCAGCAGAGCCGCAGCCTCAACCAGCGTGAACTGATTGCCAGCAGCAACACGCTGCAATCGCGCGCAGTGAAGCTGGGCGAGCTGTATCAGCAGTTGATGGGCAGCCACGACAAGGGCCTGGACGATGCGGCGCGCAACCTGCGCAAGCAGCTGCAAAAGCAGAACGCCGCCAGCCTGGCGCAGATTCTCAGCTTCGCCGAGGGCGACGCGGCCAAAGCCCATGTGGTGTTGCAGGCCGCCAGAAAACAGGCCCAGGAAGACGGCGAAACCGGCGAGCACGTGGTCCTGACCGAGCAACTGAAACTGTTGCGGCGCAAGTACGGCAAACGTGCACGCGCGGGCATGAACAGCGCCAAGGCGTTCTCGCGGCCGAACATCGACAACAAGCGACGCGGCACCCTGCGCAATCTGTACAGCGTGGCGGTCAGCGGCCAGCCCAATATCACAGGCCTGATCGATGCCCTGATCAATGAGCGGGAAGAGGCCGGCGAGTTCGAACTGAACCTGCGCGACATGCGCAGCGCCATCGCCGACGACCTGTCCTCGCTCACGCCCTCGACATCGCCGCAGCAACTGCGCACCTTGATGCACGGGCTCAACACCGCTCGTCACGTCGCCACGCTGCTGCAAGGTTGCGAGCACCTGCTGGGGCGCATGCGCAACAAGAATCCCGGCCTGCAGGTCGACCCGGCGGCCTTCCTCAAACACCTGCTGGCGCTGTCCGGCAAGGGCATGAGCCTCAACGAAACCCTGCAACTCACGCAGCACATCGGCGGCAAGCAACTCAAGCATCAGCTGGCGTTCCTCAACGGCCTGCGACCGATGCTGCAACAGTTGCCGATTCTCCTCTGGCGCGACATGAAAAGCCGCCAGAACGCCTTGGGCAACCTGCTCATCCTCATGGCCGAACTGACTCGGCAGGAACAGAACCAGCTCCAGGGGGGCCTCGCCTGATGGATCGTGTCATCAACCTGCTCAACCAGATCGCCCTGGCGGCCATGCGCCGCTCGGAAATCGTCGGCGCCTTCGTGGTGATCGCCATCGTCTTCATGATGATCACGCCGCTGCCCACCGGGCTCGTCGACGTGCTGATCGCCATCAACATCTGTATTTCCTGCCTGCTGATCATGCTGGCGATGCACTTGCCCAGACCGCTGGCGTTCTCGACGTTTCCGGCTGTCCTGCTGCTGACCACCATGTTTCGGCTGGCGCTGTCGATCTCCACCACGCGCCTGATTCTGCTCAACCAGGACGCCGGGCACATCGTCGAGGCGTTCGGCCAGTTCGTGGTGGGTGGCAACCTTGCGGTGGGGATGGTGATCTTCCTGATCCTCACGGTGGTCAACTTTCTGGTCATCACCAAGGGCTCCGAACGGGTCGCCGAAGTGGGTGCGCGTTTCACCCTGGACGCCATGCCGGGCAAGCAGATGTCCATCGACAGCGACTTGCGCGCCAACCTGATCAGCGTTCATGAAGCGCGCAAGCGGCGCGCCGAACTGGGCAAGGAAAGCCAACTGTTCGGCGCCATGGACGGGGCGATGAAGTTCGTCAACGGCGACGCCATCGCCAGCCTGATCATCGTGGCGATCAACATGATCGGCGGCATCGCGATCGGTGTGGTCCAGCACAACATGAGCGCCGGCGACGCGTTGCAGGTGTACACGGTACTGACCATCGGCGACGGCCTGATCGCGCAGATTCCCGCGCTGCTGATTTCGGTCACCTGCGGCATGATCATTACCCGCGTGCCCGATGAGGACCGCGCCGAGGCCAATATCGGCCGTCAGATCGCCGAACAGATCACCAGCCAGCCCAAGGCGTGGATCATCGCGGCGGTGGCGATGCTCGGTTTCGCAGCACTGCCGGGCATGCCGACGGCCGTGTTCATCGTGATCGCGATCATTTGCGGCAGCGGCGGTCTGCTCCAGCTTCAGCGGGCGAAACCCAAGGCCGAGCAGGCTCAGGCAATCGCCGTCGCCCCGGAAATGAACGGCCGTGAAGACTTGCGCACGTTCTCCCCCAGCCGCCAGTTCGTGTTGCAGTTTCACCCCAGCCAGAACCCGGCGCAGGTCGAAGCACTGGTCAGCGAAATTCGCCAGCGACGCAACCGCCTGGTGGTGCAATACGGCCTTACCCTGCCGTCGTTCATCATCGAGCAGGCCGAACACCTGCCGCCCGATGAATTCCGCTTCTCGGTCTACGAAGTGCCGCTGCTCAAGGCGACCTTCACCCAGAGCCATGTCGCCGTGGACGCGCGCATGCTCGACGACTCGCCGCAGGACGCGGTGTACGGCACCACTGAACGTCAGGAGGGCCAATGGCTGTGGATGCCCGCCGATGATCCTCAACTGCAGCAGGGGCAGATCGAGCGTGTCGACGCGATGACCCTGATCATCGAACGCATGGAGCGCGCGTTGCAGGCATGCGGCCCGCAATTCATCGGCCTGCAGGAGACCAAAGCCATCCTCGGCTGGCTGGAGACCGAACAACCCGAGCTTGCCCAGGAGATGCAGCGCGTGCTGCCGCTGGCGCGGTTTGCCGCGGTGTTGCAGCGCCTGGCCTCCGAATGCGTGCCGCTGCGGGCCATCCGCGTGATCGCCGAAACCCTGATCGAGCACGGTCAGCACGAGCGCGAGGTCACCGTGCTCGCTGACTACGTGCGCATCGCCTTGAAGTCGCAGATCTATCACCAGTACTGCGGTGCCGAAGGCCTGCTGGTCTGGGTTCTGACCCCGGAAAGCGAAGGCATTCTGCGTGACGGACTGCGCCAGACCCAGACCGAAACGTTCTTCGCGCTGGACAACGAGACCAGTCAGTTGCTGGTGCAACAGCTGCACATCGCGTTTCCGGTGCGCACGCCGGAACAGGCGGTGCTGCTGGTCGCGCAGGACCTGCGCAGCCCGTTGCGCACGTTGCTGCAGGAAGAGTTCTACCACGTGCCGGTGCTGTCTTTTGCCGAAATCAGCAACGCGGCGCAGGTCAAGGTGCTGGGCCGTTTCGACCTGGAAGAAGACCTCGAAGCGCTGGACAGCGAGTACGCCGCTTGAGCCCCTGGAGAGCGACACATGTATGAATTAAGGGTTTTGACCGGCCTGCATCAGGGCGCGGCGCTGCCTTTGGTGGGCGAACAGTGGGCGATCGGTTCGCACGCCGAACAGGATCTGGCCCTGCACGACCCAGGCGTCGAGCAACTGCATTGCCACCTGCAGCGCCAAGGGGATAACTGGGTGCTGAACGCCGCCGGCGGCAGCATCTGCGATGAGGAAGGTCATCGTCACGCGACGACCGCACTCACGCCCAACACGGCGTTCGTGCTCGGCTCGGTGTGGCTGTGCGTGTCCCCGGCCGAAGACGCCTGGCCGTCAGTACCGGCCGTCATCGCCACAGCCAACGCCGAGCCCGAAGCTCGCGCCGAAGCGCCGCACACTGCCCCGCCGCTGGAGAAAGTCGAGTCCCGCTCGCGGTTGCTCAATCGCACCACGGGTATCGTGATCGGCGTGTTACTGGGCATCGTGGGCAGCGCCTGGAGCCTGACCCGCAGCGCAGCGCCAGTGACCGAGCAGGTGGCAACCGGTGCACCGGCTCACAACGTCGCGACCACTCCCGGCAAGCGCCGGAGCACGGCTGAACCGGCGCACAAACGCATCCAGCTGACCACTGTCGACGAGGTCAGGCGCCAGCTCAACACCATGCTCAGCGAGCGACTGCTCAGCGACGTCAACGTGCAGCAAACCCCGGAAGGCCTGGCACTGAGCGGCAACCTCAAGGCCGAATCGCAGCTGGTGTATCAACGCATGCTGCAGCGGTTCAAGGATCGCTACGAATCGCCCGTCGCGCTGATCGATAACGTCACGGCGACCAGCAACGGCCTGCCCTTCACCATTGTGCAAATCATGTCGGGCCCCCATGCGCACCTGGTGACTGCCGACGGCCACCGCTTGTACGTGGGCGATGAACTGGCCGGATTGCGCCTGACCCGCATCGACGACAACCGAATTCAATTCGACGGCGAACGCCATTACGAGGTGAACTGGTGAACGCCGCCCTCGCCCAATGGAAATCCCTGCACAGTCACCGGCTGAACCAGTTTTCGGCGGTGCGGGCCAGCGGCCGGGTCAGCGCCGTGAGCGGGATCCTGCTCGAGTGCCAGATCCCGGCGGCCAAGGTCGGCGACCTGTGTGAAGTCAGCAAATCCGACGGCAGCGCGATGCTGGCAGAAATCGTCGGTTTCACCCGCGACTGCACCCTGCTCAGCGCATTGGGCACGCCGGACGGCGTTCAGGTCGGTGCGCCTATCCGGCCGCTGGGCATGGCCCATCGCATCGGCGTTGACGACAGCTTGCTGGGCAGCGTGCTCGACGGCTTCGGCCGGCCGTTGCTGGGCGATTCCCAGGGCGCCTTCGCTGGCCCTGGCGATCGTCGCGTCACCCTGCCGGTGATCGCCGATGCATTGCCTCCGACCCAGCGCCCGCGCATCACCCGCGCGCTGCCCACCGGCGTGCGCGCGATCGACAGCGCGATCCTGCTCGGCGAGGGCCAGCGCGTCGGTCTGTTCGCCGGGGCCGGTTGCGGCAAGACCACGCTGATGGCCGAACTGGCACGCAACATGGATTGCGATGTGATCGTCTTCGGCCTGATCGGGGAACGGGGACGTGAACTGCGCGAGTTTCTCGATCACGAGCTGGACGCGACCCTGCGCGCACGCTCGGTGTTGGTCTGCGCCACCTCGGACCGTTCCAGCATGGAGCGCGCCCGCGCCGCGTTCACGGCCACGGCCATCGCCGAGGCCTATCGCGAACGTGGCATGAAAGTGCTGTTGCTGCTCGATTCACTGACCCGGTTTGCCCGCGCCCAGCGTGAAATCGGTATCGCCGCTGGCGAGCCACTGGGTCGCGGCGGCCTGCCGCCTTCGGTGTACACGCTGCTGCCGCGTCTGGTCGAACGCGCGGGCATGAGCGAAACCGGTTCGATCACCGCGCTGTACACCGTGCTCATTGAACAGGACTCGATGAACGATCCGGTCGCCGACGAGGTGCGTTCGCTGCTCGACGGTCACATCGTGCTGTCGCGCAAACTGGCCGAACGCGGGCATTACCCGGCCATAGACGTGCAAGCGAGCATCAGCCGGATTCTCAGCAACGTCACCGGGCGCGAGCATCAGCAGGCCAACAACCGTCTGCGCCGCCTGATGGCCGCTTATCGACAGGTCGAAATGCTGCTGCGTCTGGGCGAATACCAGCCCGGCGGCGATCCGGTCACCGATTGTGCCGTGCAGCTGAACGAGCCGATCAACGCCTTTCTGCGTCAGGACCTGCGCGAGCCGATGCCGCTGCAGGAAACCCTGGACGCCCTGATGCACCTCACCGCGCAACTGCCGGAGTGACGCCATGGAAGAAGAACTGGAAGCCGACCCGCAGCGACTGGCGATGGAGCACGTCATCGGCATCCTTACGCCCTTGCGTCAGCACCGTCAGGCCAGCGCCGAGCGCGCACAACGCACTGCGCAGAAAGCGCTGGAAGACATGCACGAGCACTTGCAGCAGACGCGAAACGCCTACACCCAGGAGCGTGACAATCAGCGCGAACGGCGCCAGGTGCTGAGCGACGCCCACCTGAACAAAGCCATGGCCCTGAATGACCTCGACCGCTGGCACGAACAGGAAAACCGCATGCTTGATCGTCTGGCCTATATCCGCCAGGACGTGCAGCAGCAACGTCTGGGCATCGACGAACAGCAGCAACGCCTGGCTCAGGCCAGGGATGCCGCCAAGGCGTCGCAGCGCGCCGTGGAAAAACTGGCCTGTCTGGCTGAAGCCATCAACGAACAAGGTTGAGTCGCGATGAATACGCCGATCAAACACCCGCCCCGCCCCCAGCCTCAGGTGCAATCGCGCCCCGCGCAGCCGCAGCCCTTGTCGACTGGGTCGCTTGCGCAGTCTGACAATCGCGGACTGTCTGGCGCAGGGCGACGCAGCGATGCCGAACGCCTGCGCGCGCTGTGCAACGCACCTGCGGCGGATGAACCGCTGAGTGCCGACGGTCTGTTCTTCTCTCAATTGCTGGTGACGCCGGTCAGCCAAGAACCTCAGCAATCCGGCTATTCCGGCAGCGGGTTCAGCATGCTCGCCCCCAGCGACGGCGTACCGACGCAACTGATCGACGAACTGGCCGAGCGCTTACCGGCGCAACCCGATGGCCCGTTCAGTGTGACGCTGCTGATGCCCACCTTGGGCAAGGTCCAGGTCAACGCCAGCAAGCGTGATAATCAGTGGACGGTCGAGCTCGGCTTCGCCCGACGCAGCGCGCTCAAGCGCGTGCAACCGCATCAACGGGCTTGCGAAGAAGCGTTGGCGCGGGCGCTCGGGCACGACGTCGAGCTGTCGTTGAATGAGGAGCTGCAGGCATGACTGCGCTGCGTTTGCGAAAAGTCGACGACCTCGTCGCCCGGATGTCGCGGCAACTCGGCGCCGGCGCCAGCCTGATGTTCAGCGCCAGAGGCCTGCAAGGCCAACTTACGTTGACGGCCCTGCCGCCCCACGCCAGCGCCCATCGAACCTTGACCGGCTTCGACAGCGCCGTTGGCCGGCTGCACCTCAGCGACGCCGAGGCCATGCTCAGCCTGATGGGCGAACTGCCCGTGACCCTGAGTGGCGAACATCAGGCCTGGTACTGGGATTTGCTCAATCAGCGGCTGAGTCCGGCCCTCGCGGAACTGTTTTGCCCCTTGCAACCACTCAGCGATAACACTGTGCTGCCTGTGGGCGACGCGCCGGAGAAAACGGTCACGTGCCGGCTGCAACTGACGCTGGGCGAGCAGACCCTCGATGGCCTGCTCTGCGCCGACGCCGCTGTGATCCAGCGTCTGCTCGACGGTCGAGGCTGGCACCGGCATCGCCAGGCGCTTGCCGATGACTGGCCGATCGTTCAGCCACTGGAACTGGGTCAGTTGTCACTGACCCTGGAACAGTTGGCCTCGCTGCAACCGGGCGACGTGCTGTTGCCGCTTCACAGCCATTTCGACAGCGAGGGCCATGGCCGGCTGGAATTGGCCGGTCGGCAATGGGCAGTCCAGACAGACAGTCACGAACATCAGCTGTACGTACGGCTCAGCCACGAGGAAACCCTGGGACATGGCCAACGAAGCGTTGTATGAGGACGACATCGACAGCCTGACGGATGACGACCATGAGGCCGTGCCGGAAAGCTACGAGGACGCCTACGGCGAGGACAAAACGCTCGATGAGATGAACGCCGCGCCCGCCGAATCTGGATGGCAGGAAGCACCGCAGGACGCTTACGACACCCAGGCGGCCGGGGCAACCGAGCTCCATGCTCAGCCGCTCGATCCGCTGGACCAGTTGCCGATGGCGCTGACCCTGCGCTGCGGCAGCCTGAACCTGACCCTGGGTGACCTGCGGCGCATGGCCGCCGGGACGACACTGCCGGTCAACGGCATCACCCCGGGATTTGCCACCTTGTGCCATGGCGAGCGGGTTGTGGCAGAAGGCGAACTGGTCGACATCGACGGGCGCCTGGGTCTGCAAATCACCCGGATGGCGTCGCCCGTATGATCATGGACGGGATGAACCCGGTCATGCTGGCGCTGTTTCTCGGCGCCTTGTCATTGATTCCGTTTCTGCTGATCGTCTGCACGGCATTCCTGAAAATCGCCATGACGCTGCTCATCACGCGCAACGCCATCGGCGTGCAGCAAGTGCCACCGAACATGGCCATGTACGGCATTGCGCTGGCCGCCACCCTGTTTGTCATGGCGCCGGTCGCTCACGAAATTCAGCAGCGGGTACACGAACACCCAATCGAGCTGGGCAGTACCGAGAAACTTCAGGCCAGCGCCAGCACGGTCATCGAGCCGTTGCAGCGCTTCATGACCCGCAACACCGACCCCGATGTGATCGCTCACCTGCTCGACAACACTCAGCGCATGTGGCCCAAGGACATGGCCGATCAGGCCAGCAAGAGCGATCTGTTGCTGGCCGTGCCGGCATTCGTGCTGTCGGAGTTGCAGGCGGGCTTTCAGATCGGCTTTCTGATTTACATCCCCTTCATCGTCATCGACCTGATCGTTTCCAACCTGCTGCTCGCGCTGGGCATGCAGATGGTCTCGCCCATGACCATTTCGCTGCCGCTCAAGCTGCTGCTGTTCGTGCTGGTGCAAGGCTGGACACGCCTGCTCGACAGCCTGTTCTATTCCTACATGTGAGGCAGCCATGGAAGCGTTGGCATTGTTCAAGCAGGGCATGTTCCTGGTCGTGATTCTCACCGCGCCGCCTCTGGGGGTCGCCGTCTTGGTGGGCGTGATCACCTCATTGCTGCAGGCGCTGATGCAGATCCAGGACCAGACCCTGCCCTTCGGCATCAAACTGGCGGCTGTGGGCCTGACCCTGGCGATGACCGGCCGCTGGATTGGCGTGGAGCTGATCCAGTTCATCAACATGGCCTTCGACCTGATTGCCCGTTCCGGGGGCGCGCACTAGATGCCGTACGACGCGCAGGGGCTGTTCGAACTGATGCTGGGCATGGGCCTGGCCGCTGCGCGGCTGTTGCCGTGCATGATTCTGGTACCGGCCTTCTGCTTCAAATACCTGAAAGGCCCGCTGCGTTATGCCGTGGTGCTGGTGGTGTCGATGGTGCCGGCGCCGACCATCAGTCGCGCGCTGTCTTCGCTCAATGACGACTGGTTTTCCATCGGCGCGCTGTTGCTCAAGGAAGCGGTGCTGGGCACCCTCCTCGGCCTGCTGCTGTATGCGCCGTTCTGGATGTTCGCCTCGGTCGGTGCCTTGCTCGACAGCCAGCGCGGCGCGTTGAGCGGCGGGCAGATCAACCCGGCCCTCGGGCCTGATGCGACCCCCATGGGCGAGCTGTTCCAGGAAACCCTGATCATGCTGGTGATTCTCACGGGCGGGCTGTCGTTGATCACGCAAGTGATCTGGGACAGCTATCAGGTCTGGCCGCCCACCGCCTGGTTGCCAGGCATGACCGTCGATGGCCTGAACCTGTTCCTCGAACAACTGAACCAGACCTTGCAGCACATGATGCTGTATGCCGCGCCCTTCATCGGGCTGTTGCTGCTGATCGAGGCGGCGCTGGCGATCATCGGCCTGTACGCCCAGCAGTTGAACGTCTCGATTCTGGCGATGCCGGCCAAGAGCATGGCCGGCATCGCATTCCTGCTCATTTACCTGCCGACGCTGCTGGAACTGGGCAATGGGCAGATTCTGCAACTGGCGGACCTCAAACACCTGTTGAGCGAACTGGTGCATCTGCCGTGAGCGAAAAAACAGAAAAAGCGACGCCCAAACAGCTGCGTGATGCGCGGGAAAAAGGCCAGGTCGGGCAGAGTCAGGATCTGGCCAAGCTGCTGGTGCTGCTGGTGGTCAGCGAGATCACCCTGAGCCTGGCCGATGAAAGTGTCGCGCGGCTGCATCACTTGATGTCGCTGTCGTTCCAGGGCATCGGCAAGCCGTTCATGCACAGCGTCGAGCAAGTCGCCAGCGAAGGCATGAGTGTGTTGATCGGCTTCATCCTGAGCAGCGTGGGCATGGCGATGCTGATGCGCATGGTCGGAAGCTGGATTCAGATCGGCTTTCTGTTCGCGCCGAAAGCCCTGAAAATCGACATCAACAAGCTCAACCCTTTCGCCCATGCCAAGCAGATGTTCTCGGCGCAGAGCCTGACCACGTTGCTGCTGAGTGTGCTCAAAGCCGTGGCGATCGCCGCGACCCTGTATTCGGTGGTGAAACCGTCACTCGGCGCGCTGATTCTGCTGGCCAATACCGACCTGACCACCTACTGGCATGCGTTGCTGGAAGTCTTCCGACACATCCTGCGCGCGACGCTGGGGCTGCTGGCGGTGATCGGGGCCGTCGACTTTGCGCTGCAGAAGTACTTCCACGCGAAGAAACTGCGCATGAGCCACGAGGACATCAAGAAGGAATACAAGCAGTCCGAGGGCGACCCGCACATCAAAGGCCATCGTCGCCAGCTCGCCCATGAACTGCTCAATCAGGAGCCGACCGCCCCGGCCAAACCGGTGGAGGACGCCGACATGCTGGTGGTCAACCCGACTCACTATGCCGTGGCGTTGTATTACCGGCCGGGGCAGACGCCGCTGCCGTTGATTCACTGCAAGGGCGAGGACGACGACGCCCTGGCGTTGATCGCCCGAGCCAAGAAAGCCGGAATCCCGGTGGTGCAGAGCATCTGGCTGGCGCGCACGCTGTACAAGGTCAAAGCCGGCAAATACATCCCCCGCCCTACACTCCTCGCGGTGGCGCACATCTACCAGGTCGTGCGCCAGCTGGAGGAAGTCACCGATGAAGTGATCCGGATCGAAGACGCGTAAAGCGTATGGCGTTCGGCCCCCGTCCGTAGCATGACCTGCCCTTCGTAAGACCTCATTCGACGTGCTCGCGTTGAAGCGCGCATTCGCAGGTGCGCAGGTGCATGTCGAACTTTGTTCGGGGTGGGTCATCGATTCGGTTGTCGATTGTGCGGACGTGTTCGCGGGCGAGCGCGCTCCTACAGGATGTGGTGGCTGGGCTTTGCGCGGCGTGTCATTGAGCGAGATGTATGTGCTGCGGATGTGTTCGCGGGCGAGCGCGCTCCTACGGGAACGTGGTGGCTGGGCTTGCGCGGCGTGGGTCATTGAGTGGGTGTGCGGTGCAGGTGATCAGTCGAGGGCGGAAGGTCGTGGGCGCCAGCTGGCTGACGCCCACGGGGGTTGCGCGTTGTTGGGTGTCGGCCGTTCAGGGGCTGATATCGCTCAGGTGGTCCAGGCCCGCCAGCATCAGTTCATGACGTCGGATGCTGTCCAGGCTGACCGGAGATTCAGCGGTGTGCGGGACGGCATGCCAGACCACGAAGTCCCGCTGCACGTCCAGAAACAGAAAATAGTCGTTGAACCGCTCAGCCTGCGAAAAACGCCGTTCCAGCGCATCGCGCAGTTGTTCGGGGCGCAGTGCCCGGCCCTCGATGTGCAGGGCGATGCCCCAGTCGCGGTGTTCGCGCCGGCTGACGAAGGCCACCCCGCTCGCCACCGGCCAGATCGCCGCGCGTTCGGCGGCAACATGCGCGTAGAACGCCGCTTTTTCCGATACCCGAATCATGCTCAGTCCTTCAGTGGCACAACAGTGAAATCCAGTTCGTGATCACGCTCGTCGATGCCCTGGCGCATGTCCGGCGGCCACCAGATGACCAGTTCGCGGTCGTTGGAATCGGGCCGCTTGCACGCGTAACCCGAGCATCCCCGGCTTGCGCAGCCGGCCAGCGTGGCGAATGCCAGAAACAGGATCAGAAAACCACGCAGGTTCATCGTGTAGCCCCCTTGAGCAGCGAAGGTCGGTTCTGTCTGGCTTTGCTGGACACCTGCGGCTGGCGCACGGCGATGTAGATCTCGCTTTCGGCGCCGGGCTGCACCCAGGCATGTGGCCAGGCGCTGACGCCCATGACCCAGCGTCCGCCGCAATGACTCTCATCGATGCGCAGCGGCTTGCCGGTGGTGTTACGGGCGACGACCACTGCCACGCCCCAGTCCTTCTTCGAAAACCACTGCGAGCGCTGACGATCCATCACCAGCCCCTCGCCCGGGTCACACAGGCTGTCGGCCTCGAACGGCAGCGTCTCACCGCTGCTGAAGCCCACCGGTGCCACGCCGTCGAGCAACTGCGTGAAAGCGTTCTGGACGTCGCCCCGGGTCGGCTCCTCGCCGCCATCGCGACGCTCATCGATGCGCTTGAGCTGATCGTCGACGTCGTGAGGATTGCCCTTCTCGACGTAACGCGCCGGATTGACCTGATCGCCGATCAGGCGTGGGGTCAGGATGAACAACCGTTCGCGCTTGTTCAGCTCACGGTTGCGCGACTGGAACAGCAGCTTGCCGATCACCGGAATGTCGCCGAGCAATGGAATCTTGTTGACCTTGTCGGTGGTCTCCAGGCTGTGCAGACCGCCGATCACCAGCGATCCATGCTCGGCGATGACCGCCTGCGTGCTGACGTTGCCTTTGCGCACGGCCGGCTGATCTTCGTTGATCTGCGAGGTGTCGATCTGGCCGTCCTCGATGTCGACGATCAGCTGAACCTGGGATTTGCCGTCCTTGTCCAGCGACCGCGGAATCACCTGCAAGCTGGTGCCGGCGGTGATCGGCTGGATATTCGCCACCCGTTCGGCCGTGGCGGTGAGGTATTCGGTGCGGCTGAAATCGATCACCGCTGGCTGGTTTTCCAGGGTGAGGATCGACGGGTTACCGATGACGGACGCTGCGCCATTGCCTTCCAGCGCGTGCAGATCGGCGGAAAATTTGCCGGCGTCCTGAATGAACAGCGTCGAACTGGTGCCCTGCTCGAACAGATTGGCGCCGCCGCCGACGCTGCCGGCATTGAAGTTCCAGCGGCTGGACAGCTGCGCCAGCTCGTTGCGGTCGATGTCCAGAATCACCGCATCGATCTCGATCAGATTGCGCGGTGTGTCGAGTTGCTTGACCAGTTTCTGGTACATCGCCTTGCGTTTGGGCAGGTCGTAGATCAGCACGGCGTTGTTGCGAACGTCGGCACTGACGCGGATCTTCGCGCGGCTCGATGAGCTCGAACTGCCGCCCTTGCTTTTGCCGGACAGCCCCAGCACGCGGTCGACGTTCTGCTGCAACTGGCCGGTGTCCAGCACGCTGTCGTCGGGACCGCCGTAGTTCATCCCGCCGATTCCGGCGCCGGCCATGCCGGTGCTGCTGCCCAGGCCACTGGCGGTTCCACCGCCGCCCTGCAACAGGTTCACGCCGTTGATCGATGCGCCTCGGGAGCGGCTCTCAAGCAGCTCCTGGAGAATGCTGGCGACCCCGGAAACGGTCAGTTCCTGATCGCGATAGCGGATCGTGCGGTCGGCGGCGTTGGCGTATTTGAGCTGAAACACCAGAACGTCCTGCTTATCCGCCTTTTCCGGCGCGTCGACTTTCTTGCTGTAGCTGCGGACGAAATCGACGTATTTCGCCGGTCCGCGGACCAGCACCACGCCTTCGTCGGGCAAGGCGCCCCAGCCGAATCGCTTGTCCAGCAGACCGACATCGGTCAGCGCCTGTTGCAGGTCGTCCACCGCGTCGGGGGACACCTCAAGCCGCGCCGAGGTCTGTTCACTGGTCGGGCTGATGTACAGGGTGTCGTTGTAGACGAACCACTGAAAGTGATGCTCCTGACCCAGCCGGTCGAGAAATTCCTGCGGATTCTGGGCGCGGATGCGGCCATCCAGCGTGCCCTGAACCGGGGCCATTTCCAGGCCGATGCCGAATTCCTTGGCGAAGTCGCCCAGTGCCGTCGCCAGATCGGTCTGACGGGCATCGTAGGCATAAGCGGTATGTTTCCAGGCGTCAGGAACCGCCGCCAGCGTCGGCGTCACGATGCCGATCATCAGCAAAGGCAACCACATAAAGGCCTTGCGCATTTCACACTCCCGGTTGCCAGTGATTGAGGGTGGTGCGAGGCGACGCGAACGTCCCGTTTCGCACACTGGTTTGCATCAGACTGAGGATCGCGCCGCGCTGATTGGCCAGGCTTTCCAGGCGATTGAGCAGCTGCGCAGGGTCATTCAGGCCGGGCAGCCAGCTGACCAGCACCACGCAGCGGGTGTCGGGATCGATCGCCAGCGCACCCTCGCAGGCGCAGGCCACGCTCGCGCCGCCTTGTTGCAGCACCGCTTCGAGGCGTTGTGGATCGCTGCCGTCGTAAGGGTCCAGGACGTCCAGGCTCAGGCGCACACCGTTGCCGACGATCGCTAGCCGTGCGTTGGCCTCATCGATCCAGCAGTCCAGTGGCGTGAGCGGTCGCAGCTCACACCACTGAGCGAGAATCGCCGTGAATTCACTGAATTCCATCGATGATCGCTTTGGTGATGCTGTGGTTGGCGCGCAGGCTTTCGTTGTTGACGATGTTGGCGACGCTGGCCTGCTGCGAGGCATCGTTGAAAGCCATCAGGTCTTCGATCGAAGGGTTTTCCGCTGCGCCTTCGATGGCGTCGTCCATGTCGGTGCGGGCACGGCCGTAGGCGTTATCGACGTGGTTCTGCATGGATTTGAAACTGATCATGAGCGCTGCTCCAACTGAGGAATTCAACCTCTGAGTGGGAGCAGCGGCCGCTCCGGTTCCATCAACCGTCACGACAAATTCAGCAAAGCGTCATTCGCTCGCCGAAAGGCCCAGCAAGCCGCGACGCAGACTCGCCCAGTCGACATCGAACGCGCCGTTGGCGTCACTGAGGCGCAGGGAAAGTGGCGCCAGCGAGGTATCGGTCTTGAGCTGCCAGTGCCCGGCAAACCGGCTCTGCGCCAGCCACTCCACCAAGGCGGTCTGCATGTCGGGATGACAGCTGAGCGTTGCCTGCGCTTCGCTGGACTGACTGCTCGCCAGATTGCGCACCAGCGCCCGGGTGCGCTCCGCCAGCGTGGCCTGATCGAGCAGTTGCGCCAGGGTGTCGTTGAGCAAGGTCTCGACCGCCCCCATGGCCTCATGCTCGAGGCTCTTGCGTTGCTGCTCAAGGGAATCGAGCCTCTGGTTGGCCTGCTCCCAGAACAGTGCCAGCGCCTGGTCCTGTTCCTGCTGCGCCTGGTGCCGTGCCTGCTCGAGCAGTTGACTGGCCTGTTGTCTGGCATGACGCAACACTTCGCTCGCCAGCTGCATGTCGGCCAGGTCTTCGCGGCGCAGGATGGTTTGTGCCAGAACGGCGGAGGCAGACAGGTCGAGGCGGCGTTTGGCGAGCATTGAGAGGTCCTGCGCAAAGGATGGAAACGTGAGAGAGTCAGGGCGTGGCGATGCGCCAGAGAACCGATTGCCAAAGCGTTTGCAGTTTGTTCGACGGCATCTCGACGAACTGCGCCTCCAGCGTGCCGGGTGTCCACTGCAGGCGCAATCGCGACCAGCAGGACTCCCCGGCCCACGCGGCAAGCAGCCGTCGGCCATCGGCCGCTTCGGGATGCAGCCAGGCGCCGGGGCGCAAGGCTTTGGCGACTGCGCGACACCAGGGCTCGTGGGCGAGCACGGCAGCGTCGAGCACAGGCGCGGCTGCACCGCCAAGGCAGATCCGCTCGGCCAGCGCCAACGCCTGACCCTGTTGGGCTGTGTCCAGAGCCAGCCATTGCATGAGTTGCGGCACCGGCTCGGGCGGCTGACTCGGGGCGATGCCGACGTGCTCGAAAAACAGCGCGTGATGACGGCCCAGCAGTGTGTCGCAATCGTGCAAGGTCAGGCCGTGCCGTTCCGCCAGCCGGGATCTCCAGTCCGGGTGCGCCCATTCCCAGGGTGCGCACCACCACTGAATCCAGCGTTCCTGCGCGCCTTGCATCAGGCCTGCACCGGCAACCGCGACGAATCGGCGCGACGCAGGCGGAGCATCTGCAGCACCGCGGCGCGCCAATCGCTGCGCACGCCCAGCAGGATGAGCAGCACCAGCAAAAGACCACCCACCGGCGCCACCCAGACCATCATTTTCCAGAAATCAAGACGCTCGCTGTCCACCAGGAACGGGCCGAAATTGACCAGCCGTTCGGTGTCCTGAAACTCGGCGGCAGGCACGAAGACGATGGCGAACTTCTTGGAGTCCAGCGGCTCGCCCGACATGCCGGGAATACTGCTGGCGACCATTTGCTGAATGCGTCCGCGCACGCTGTCCGGGTCCAGCGCCGAGGTGTGTTTGATAAACACCGCCGCCGACGCCGGCTGCACCGGTTCACCCGGCGCGATGCGCTCTGGCAGGACCACATGAACGCGGGCGACGATGACGCCGTCGATCTGAGACAGCGTTGCCTCCAGTTCCTGAGACAACGCATAAATGTAGCGGGCACGCTCTTCCAGGGGCGTTGAAATCACCCCTTCTTTCTTGAATATCTCGCCCAGGCTGGTCCGTGAACGCCTCGGTAGACCGGCTGCGTCCAGCACCCGCACGGCGCGGTTGATGTCCGCGGTGTTGACGCTGATGACCACACCGGTTTTTTCCACGCGCTTGTGCGCATCGATGTGCTGATCGGCCAGGCTGGCAATCACGTCGTTGGAGTCCTGCTCGGACAGACCGCTGAACAGATCGGTCTCATCGCTGCAACCGCTCAGGGACAGCATCAGGCACAGCAGACCCGCAGTCAGAAATTTCACGGCGCGCCTCTACTGCAGGTTGGTCAGCTTGTCGAGCGCCTGAGCGCTCTTGTTGACGACCTTGGTCGTCACCGCTGTCTGCAGCGAATACTGCGACAGGGTTCGGCTCATCTGCGTGATATCCATCGGGTTATCGCCGCTTGCCGCTTTCTTCATGTTGCGCACCGCCTGCTGCGAGAGTTTGTCGGTGGAACCCAGCCGCTCGGACAACGCACTGGCGATCTGCTCGGACAGGTGGCTCGGCTGCGCGGCCAGATCAGGGCGCATCGCCGAATTGAACAGGTCGACATCCGCCTGCGAAGGCCCGCTGACCAGTCCCTGATCCAGATGCTGCTCAAGATCGAGGGATGACGATTTGAGTTGATTGAGATGGGAAATGGTCACGGGCTGATCTCCGGCAGACGGGGTCGATACACAGGGCGTATTCAGGACAACTGATTGTTACCGGCGCCCAGCAGGGCCGAAACGAGTGCGGTCGCGGTCTGTGCCAGACTGCTCTGCAGATCGTGTTGGGCGAAAGCCGGATTGTGGCCGCCCGCACCGCCCAGACCGCCATTGCCGTTCTGGTTGGCTTGCAGACCGTCCTTGATCAGCCCGCTGAGCAACTGGCCCAGGTCCTGACTGATGCTGTTTCCGGTATTGGGCAAGCCGCCCGGCGCGATGTCCGGATTGGGGCCAATGCCTTGCCCTCTGCCCTGACCGCCGCCGATGCCGCCGCCACCGCCCAGATTTTTGTCCAGGCCTTGTTGAAGCAGGTCTCCCAGCAACTGACCCAGGTCCTGCGCCAGATGGCCGCCTTGCGGATTACCGATCTGGCTGCCGCCGCTCGGATCAGCGCCCAAAGGGTTGCCGCCCAACTGACCGCCCAGGCTGTCATTGGCGCCGCTCACGCCGTTCTGCTGTTGACCCAGCTGGGTGCCGAGCATGTCCAGCGCCGCACGGAAAGCACCGGTTTCCTTGGCGTCCAGGAAGTTGTCTTCCTTGAGCTCATTTTTCCAGGAGCCTGAATCGGGCGCCGGAAACTTGCTCGGATTCTGGTCCATGAACTGCGCGATCTGGTCGAGCAGCGGCATGTCGCTGGCGGAAAACTTCGTTCCATCACCCTGCTTGGTCAGAAGGTCATCGAGCGACGCTTTACCCAGGCCATTGAGCACCTGCGACATCAGGTCCGGCTTGCCGGCACCCGAACCCAGACCGAGCTCGGCGGCAGCGCCGAAGTTATCGCCCAGTTTGTCCTTGATGACTTCACCCAGCGCGGATTTGACCATGTCAGGCGTTCCGCCCGCCAACGCGGCCAGCGGGTTCATTTTCTCCATCTGTTGGGCGACCATTTTGCCCAGCGGCGAATCCTGGTCCAGATGGCCGTCCTTGGTCAGTGCCGAGGCCAGCTTGTCGATGACATCCTTGAGCGACTGCGGGCCTTGTTGACCCCCAATGCCGCCGGTCGACACCACCGTGCCAATGTGCAGATTCTGCGTCGAATTGAGAGCGTTGAGACTTAGCATGAAACCTCCAGTTCAGGTGATGGCCCCCTGCGAAGAGGGGGCATTCTGAATTCAGTCAGTAGGAGATGGCCTTGGCGGACTGGGCCGTACTGCTGATGAATTTGCTGGCGGCATCGTTGTTTGCCGACTGGATGGCGTTCAGGGTGTTCTGGGTCGCGGTTTCGCGCGCCGCGGCACCTTGCATGCGCGCGAGCGCAGCGTTGTTCTTGTCGTTGAGGGCGTTTTCTTCCTTGGTCGCGTTCAGCGCTTCGGTGTTGCCACCGCCGGCGATCGAGGCCTGAGTGCTGGCGTTGGTGCCCAGCGTCTGCGCCCCTTGCGCGACGCTGCCGACAGTGTTGATGACGCCGTTGCCCATTTTGAGGAACGGATTATTGCTCACTCCAGGAATATTCATTCTGCTCACCTTGTTGGTCGACACCAGCAACATTGCATGGTGATCATGGGTGGCAGGGAGCTGCAAAACGGTTCCAGATTTTTTTGCGTCAGCGCTGCGAGCCGCCGCGCAAGGCACACAGCCCGGGTGCAACGGTCGTCAGACGTCGAGTTCTTTCATGCGGTGATAGAGCGTGCGACGGGGGATGTCGAGCTCCTGACTCACGGCGTCGATGCTGTTGTTGTGGCGCTTGAGCGCGGCCTGGATCAACACCTTTTCGATCACGCGCATCTGCGACTTGAGCCCTGAAGACGAGTCACCCTCCTCGCCCTGTTCGCTGCCCAGCAGCGGGAAGCCCAGAACGAAGCGTTTGGCGGCCGATTTCAACTCACGGATATTGCCCGGCCAGTCATGATTGAGCAGCACGTGACGCAGCACCGCACTGATCTCGGGCATCGCCAGGCCTGACTCGCGGGCGCAGGCTGTCGCGAAACGGCTGAACAGCGGAATGATGCGCGCACGCTGGGTGCGCAACGGCGCCAGCTTGAGCGTCAGCACATTGAGGCGGAAATACAGGTCGCGGCGAAACCGCCCTTGCTCCACCAGATCGTCCAGCGAATGCTGCGCCGATGCGATCACGCACACATCCAGCGCGATGGGGGTGGTCGACCCCAGGCGTTCGACCTTTCGGGTTTCCAGTACCCGCAGCAACTTGGCTTGCAGACTCAGCGGCATGCTGTCGATTTCGTCCAGGTACAAGGTGCCGCCCTGCGCCGCCTCGATGTAGCCGACCCGGGACCGATCGGCGCCTGTGTAAGCCCCGCTGACCACGCCAAACAGCTCGCTTTCGGCGAGCGATTCGGGGATCGCCGCGCAGTTCATGGCCACCAGTCGCCCTTTGCGACCCGACAATCCGTGAATGCGACTGGCGACCGTGTCCTTGCCGGTGCCGGTCTCGCCTGACAGCAGCAGGTCGATGCCCAGCTGAGAAAGGCTTCTGGCGACCACCGTCAGGTTGGGGACCTGATTGTCGTCTTCCAGTTGCTCGTCGAAAAAATCGTAAACACTCATCCACGACCTCTGGTATTTCAGGGTTGCGAAGCAGCTGGCGGGGCGGCGCTACGACAGCAGCGGATCGGTCGCGCCCAAGGCTGTCAGGCCCAGTTCCTTCATGCGGTGATACAGCGTGCGTCGCGGTATCTCGAGCTCCTGAACCACCGCCTCGAGGCTGTGCTTGTGACGCTTGAGCGCGTCCTCGATCAACATCCGTTCGATGACCCGCAGCTGCGTCTTGAGGCCGGTTTCCGGGTCCCGCGCAGGCGCCGGGTCACTGCCCAGCAGCGGGAATCCAAGGACGAAGCGCTTGGCGGCGGATTTCAGCTCGCGGATGTTGCCTGGCCAGGCATGGCTGAGCAGCACTTGCACCAGACCGTTATCGAGCGTCGGCACCTGGCAATCGAAATCGCTGGCGATGGCCTGGGTGAACTGGTCGAACAACGGCAGAATCTGTTCGCGACGCTTTCGCAAGGCTGGCATTTGAATGGTCAGCACATTGAGGCGAAAAAACAGGTCGCGCCGAAACAGCCCTTGTTCCACGAGTTCATCCAGCGGTCGCTGCGCCGAAGCGATGACCCGAAGGTCAACGGGAATGAACGTGGTGGACCCCAGACGCTCGACTCCACGGGTTTCCAGGATCCGCAACAGTTTGGCCTGAAGGCTCAACGGCATGCTGTCGATCTCATCCAGGTACAACGTCCCGCCGCAGGCTGCTTCGATGTACCCCTCACGCGCCCGGCTCACGCCGGTGTAGGCGCCGTTGACCACGCCGAACAGCTGGCTTTCGGCAAGGGATTCGGGAATCGCCGCGCAATTCATGCCGATAAAAGAACCTGTCCGACCGGACAGATCGTGGATGCGTTTGGCCAGCGTGTCTTTGCCTGTTCCTGTCTCCCCGCACAACAGCAGATCCATGCTCAGACTCGCTGTGTTCAATGCAATCTGCTGAATATCCAGCGCTGCATTTTCCCCCATTGACGCACAACCGCTTACATCGATTTCTTCCTTCATCGATACCTCTCACATTGGGTGCAAGCGACTTATTAGTACCACGCATTACAAAGGCAGCAATATTTAATTTTAGTTCCCGCACATGATGAGAACCGTTTCACAAGGTTCCCCGTGATATCAATATGACTTTATTCATCACGCAAACAATTAGTTTGCGCAAAGGGTTCAAACAGCTATTTAAATTTAGCGCTTGCATCAACTCAAAGAATGGCTTATCGGCGCATTGATTTGCCCGAATTTTTTCTCGACAGAATCACAAAACATTAACAATCAAGGGCTTATGCTCTGTTTCAGTGCGCGCCGTGCCTTGTTTTTGGGCCTGCTATGGTGAATCCTGTCAGATCACCCTGTCTCCCTAGCTTCACGGCAAATGCGCAGTTTATTGCACACTTGCATGGAGTGGCTCCGGCTCAGTATATAAACTTGATTGACTTGAATAATTAATTGATCGAGATCTCCCACGAACTTTCCCGCCGACAAAGTTAGTGCACCTCCCGTGTATATCGCCCTGCATTACCTAACTTCTTATAGATTGTATTTCTATCGAGACCGATTAGGTACATTACCCACTATCGATTAACTTCGCCCGTTCGGAAAACCAACTAAGCAAGTTCGGTTTTCCGAACGACATTTTGTGTACTCAGGAGTTCACCGGCGAACCCCCCTGTTTCCGGGGGCTGGGGATAGCAGTACGCCCGTAGTCGGTCGAGTCGACGGTCGCAAAGGTTTGCCTTTTCCGCGGATTCGCAAATGGGATCCAACTAATGATATCGCTCGGCAAAAATCCGGCTTAGATGTCTCGATGTGCGGTGACGCTGACTAAGCGCATAAGGTGGATGTTTCAAAGTATGTCAGCGTGATTGAAGAAGGATGTGTATCAGCAGGGTTACAACTCCGACGAAAAGTTCACTGGAAATATATCGCTATAAGAATGGTGAATATGTCTGCAACGGGCATTTCCGCCCGTCTGACCGGTGCCGAGCGGCATCATCAGCGCGTGTGTCAGGCGTGTTACCGGGCGCAGCGAGCGGCTGCGCCGGACGGACCGGCGATGCCAACAGGCAGATGCGGTGATCGGATCGAGAGCTGGCTCGGGACTTGCCTTGGGGCGTCAAGGCTTCAGGGCTTCAGGGCGTCAAACCGACGGCCGGTACAGGCGCTGTAGCCGCGAGCGATTCGACCGGAACGGCTGGGGTGTCACCGCCAAGCCTGGCCAGGCTGGCGCTCAACTGTCGAAGCTGATCGCGCGGCACCAGCAGATGCGACGGCCCGTCGACGGTCTTTTTGCGCAGAAAAGCAGGGTTGAGGCCCAGCAATACCGCTTCATCGATGCCAGCGGTGGCCGCCAACTGGCTCAGATCGATGGGGCGGGTCAATTCGAGCACGGTGAAATACGGAGCATTGGCGACCGGGCTGAGGGTGACGCCGTAGGCCTCCGGCTCGCGCACCAGCAGCGACAGCGCCAACAGACGCGGCACGTAATCCTGGGTTTCCCGGGGCAGGCTCAAATGCCAGTAATCGGTCGGCAGTCCGCGTCGCTGATTGGCTTCCACCGCCCGCGCCACCGTGCCTTCGCCGGCATTGTAGGCGGCCATCGCCAGCAGCCAGTCACCCTTGAATTGATCGTGCAATCGCGTGAGGTAGTCCATCGCCGCTTGGCTCGACGCGACGACATCGCGACGGCCGTCGTACCAGGCGGTCTGACGCAGATTGAAATCCCGACCGGTGGCCGCCATGAATTGCCACAGCCCCGCAGCATCGCGAATCGAACTGGCCTTGGGGTTGTACGCACTTTCGATGATCGGCAGCAATGCCAGCTCCGTCGGCATAGCTCGCTGGTCGAGGTTTTCAACGATGAAATGCAGGTAAGGGCTCGCGCGCTGACTGGCGTTGCGGAGAAACGCCGGATTGGCCAGCAGCCAGTCTCGCTGACGCACGATCCGCGCGTTGACGCCACAGTCATCCGCCAGGCTGAAGCCCTGCCCTAGTCGCCCCCAGATGTCACCGCCTTCGTAGGCTTTGAGCGTCGGGCGGGTTGCCACGACGTCGGTGCTGCGATTGAGCCCGGCCACCAGACGCGGTGTGCGTTCGGTTCTCGCCTGCTCCGGATAATCGAACGACTGGCAGCCGGCGCACAGCAACGCCAGCGTCAGTGACGCAAGGCGCAGTGGATGAGCACACTGAAACGGGCCCGATGACGGGATAAAAGCAGGCGGCATGGAGGGGAGTCCTGAAACGCGATTACCCTAGGTGGCCCGCGCGGCCCGACGGTTCCATTCGAGCGCGAGACCGGCGCATCGGCCTCGTTGAGTCAAAACCTCCCTGCCCCGCGCCAGGCATTCAGCAATCGCCAGCGTGACGCGGTTGCGTCATTATTCGTGCCCACTGTTTCCCGTTGACTGAGCGTAGCGCGGCGATGTCGCCGCGTACCGGGCGCACATCGGTCAGTCTGCTGATGCCAGATCATTCCACCGCAGCACTTTTCTGGAGTTGAACCATGATCGTCGAAATGCGTACCTATCATTGCGCCCCGGGCCGCCTGCCAGCCCTGCACGAGCGTTTCACCAGCACCACGCTGGGCTTTTTTGAAAAATACGGGATCGAACAGATCGGCTTCTGGACGCACCTGACTGGCCCGAGCAATCAGGCGCTGACTTACCTGCTCAAGTGGGACAGCCTCGCCGATCGCGAAGCCAGGTGGAATGCCTTTCAAAGCGACGCCGACTGGCTGGCCAAGCGTGCCGCCAGCGAAGCCCAGGCGATCATCGTGGAACGCATCGAAACCCAGTTCCTCGCCCCGACCGCGTACTCTGCCCTGCGTTGAGCAACAGCCGCCGTCGCGGCCTGGCCTCGCGTGCGCGCGGTCAGGCGTGACGGATCACCGATTCGATCTGGCGCATCGCCGGGAGCAAGGTCTGGGCGATTTCCTGCGCCTTGGGCGTTGGCTGCATCTTGCGATCCAGGCGCAGGAACAGCGGATCGTCGAAGAAGCGCCGCAACCTCACCAGCGACCCACTGACCGCAGGCTGGGTGACCCGCAAATGGCGGGCGGCTGCGCTGACGTTGCGTTCGCGGAACACCACCAGAAAGGTGAGCAGCAGATTGAGGTCGACACCCAGCAGGAGGTCTTCATCAAGCGACACGGCGCAGTCCCTCCTCGGCGGTTTCAACCACAAAGCTGTTGAAATGAATGCGGCTGATTGCACCACTGAACACCAATTCCATGAAGCCGTTCAGTTGCGGATGGCTGAAGTGCGCCTGCATCTGAGCGAAAGACGGCCAGTAGCCGCTGACGATCCAGTGATCGGCGTGGCTGTTGTCGGCGGTCAGGGTGTATGCGATGCACTGAGTGGTGCTGTTCAAAACGTCGAGCATGTGCGTGACACGCTCGCCAACCTCACGGGAACGACCTTGAGTGGCATGTATTTCTACGGTGTTGATGGCCGAAACAAGCATCATCCTCTCCTGCGCTTAGTGATGGGCCAAGTTTGACGTCAGGGTCAGTCCGGATAAACCACAGGATCGGAGTTTCAGCATTGCGGATTAAGCGACAATTAACCGGGCGCGAGGGAATTGAGCCCTGCGCGCCGGGCAGACGGTGCAATGGCACGCCGTCTCAGAAGTTGGCTTTCAACGCCGCCAGCCCGCCTTCATAGACCTCGCGAAAAACCGCTTCGGCCTCTTCATCGGACATGCCCTCAGGGGTGAAACTGCTGGACCATTCGACTCGCGCAGCCTGCTCGCCTTCGGCGGTGACCTTCAAGGTAGCCAGGTAATTGGACACCGCAAACGGCCCCTGGATGATCGAATAGCTGTAGCTGCGCGCGCGGTTGTCGAACGACTCCAGACGCTCGCTGATTTGCGCGCCATCCGCGGTGGTCAGATGACGAATCCTGCCACCTTCATCCGGGACGCTTTTAGCAATGAACGGTAGCCAGTCCGGCAGCGACATGAAGCCTCCCGCCAGTTGCCAGACCGTGTCGGCCGAGACCGGGATGCTGATGGATGCAGATGCTGTAGCCATGATGTTCTCCAGTGAATGTTTCAGATTGCCATGCTGTCGACGACGCCGCCGTCGACCCGCAATGCTGCGCCCGTGGTGGCCGAAGACAGAGGCGATGCCAGGTACGCCACCAGGTTGGCGACTTCATCGACGTGCGCAGCGCGCTGGATGATAGACGAAGGCCGCGCACGACGGACAAAGTGATCGGCCTCCTCCTGCGCGGTCCGACCGGACTGGGCAATGGCGTCCTTGAGCATTTCTTCGACGCCATCGGTGAAAGTCGGCCCCGGCAAAATGGCGTTGACCGTGACGCCGGTGCCCGACAGCCGCTTCGCCAGCCCGTGGGATACCGCCAGGTTGGCGGCTTTCGTGGTGCCGTAGTTGATCATGTTCGCCGGGATCGCGACGCCGGATTCCGAGGAGACGAAAATCACCCGTCCCCACTGGCTGGCGACCATGCCATCGACGTAGTGCCGCGCCAGGCGGACGCCGGAGATCACATTGACCTCATAAAAGCGCGCCCACTCCTCGTCCGGCGTGTCGAAGAAATCGACTTCGTTGAAGATGCCCAGGTTGTTGACCAGGATGTCGGCGCGCGGCTCGGCAGCGAACAACTGCCGGGCGCCTTCGGCGGTGGCCAGATCAGCCACGACGCCGCGCACCTGTGCGCCCGGAACCTGGGCCGTGATCGAGGCAATGGCATCCTCGACCTTGCCGGCAGCGCGACCGACGATGACCACCGTTGCGCCAGACAAGGCCAGCGCCTTGCCGATGCCCAGGCCGATCCCGGCCGTCGAACCGCTGACCACGGCCAGCTTGCCACTCAGATCTATTTTCATGGTGAACCTCGCATGTCAGAAAACTTGCGTCAGTCGCGCACGGGGCGCAGTCACCGCCGCAAGCGTAGAAGATCAGGCTTTGGGCAGCGGCGCCAAAGGTGAAATCAGACCGCCCTGCACCAGCGCCTGCCAGAACTCGGCGGGAATACGCTGAGCGAGGGCGGCGACGTCCTCAACCATGCGGCCGGGGCGACTCGAGCCCGGAATGACCGCCGCGACGGCCGGGTTAGCCAGTGAAAACTGCAACGCGGCGGCCTTGATGTCGATTTTGAATCGCTCGGCGATGGCCTTGATGGCTGCCACTTTGCTGAGGATCGCGGCGGGGGCTTTCTGATATTCGAAGTGTTCACCTCCGGCCAGGATGCCCGAGCTGTAAGGACCGCCGACGACGATTTCGACCTTCTGCCGCTCGGCCGATGCCATCAGACGCTGCAGAGCGCGATCATGATCGAGCAACGTATATCGACCCGCCAGCAGGAATCCGTCCGGTTGAGCCTCTTCCAGGTCCAGCGTCAGTTCACAGGGCTCGACGCGGTTGACGCCCAGCCCCCAGGCTTTGATCACGCCCTCTTCGCGCAGACGGGTCAACACCTTGAACGCGCCTTTACGGGCCTCGTTGAAGTATTCCAGCCATTGATCGCCGTAGAAGTCCTGCGCGATGTCGTGGATCCAGACGATGTCCAGCCGATCCGTCTGCAGGCGCTCGAGGCTGTCTTCGATGGAGCGCAGCGTGGCGTCGGCGCTGTAATCATTGACCAGCCTGTTCGGCCGGCCATGTTCGAAGACGCCGGCTTTTTCACCCAGATCCCGGGCCGCGACATCTTCCACTTCGTCCAGCACCAGCCGACCGACCTTGCTGCTCAGGACGAACTGATCGCGGGGGTATTGCTTGAGCGCCTGCCCCATGCGCAGCTCGGACAGGCCGCTGCCGTAAAACGGCGCGGTGTCGAAGTAGCGCACGCCGGCATCCCACGCGCTGTGCACGGTGGCGATCGCCTCGTCTTCGGGGATTGCGCGGAACATGTTACCCAGCGGCGCGCCGCCGAATCCGATTACGCCAGGCAGTTTGTCTTTGAGACTCATGATTGATCCTCTTCAAATAAGTGGACGGACGTGCAGTCCATCGACGCGTCACCATGGGTGACTGTTGAAGCCAAGGTTAAGTTGACCGCTAAAGACCGTCCAAGACATAATTTGGCTCACTTAAGTCCCTCAAGGTCTGAACCCCTGATGATCGATCTACGCCAGTTGCGCTATTTCGTCGCCGTGGCCGAGGAAGAGCACGTCGGCCGCGCTGCCGAGCGCCTGCACATTTCCCAGTCGCCGCTGAGCCGGCAGATTGCCCAGCTCGAAGAAGTGCTCGGCCTGACGCTGTTCGAGAGGACTCAGCAGCGCATCCGGTTGACGGTCGATGGCCGCACGTTTCTGGCCGAAACCAAGGCGCTGCTCACGCACGCCAAGCGTCTCGAATCCCTCGGCAAGCGACTGGGGCGCGGCGAAGAAGGCGGTCTGTGCATCGGTTACGTGGAAAACGCGATGCACACATCGGTGCTGCCCGATGCCCTGAAGACCCTGCGGGCCGCGCGCCATGATCTGCACATCGCGCTGTACAGCCAGCCCTCCCATGAGCAGCTCGAAGGCCTGCGTCAGCGCAGCCTCGACATCGCCCTGGTGAGCGAGCCGCCTGCCGATGACGATCCTGATCTGCTCGCCGCACTGGTGCTGGACGACGCCATGTTGCTGGCCATGCCGGAACATCACCCGCTGGCCCACAAGGCCCGGCTGACCCCGGAAGACCTGCAATCGGCGCAATGGATCTCGGCCGACGGCGGCCAGTTGTCAGGACGGCAACCCGGCATGTCGGACGAAGGCTTCGTCGCCGCGTGCATGCGCGCAGGTTTCAACCCGGACGTTCATCTGGAAGTGACCGAGCCGATGACTGCCCTGCGCCTGGTCGGTGCCGGGCTGGGCGTCGCGATGCTGCAGAAAAACCTGCGCTCCATCGCACCGGAAAACGTGGTGCTGCGCGAGGTACCGTGGATGCAGTACACGACGCCGGTGTGGGCGGCCTGGCACCGCATCAACCTGCGCCCGCTGGTGGCGATGGCCAGAGAGGTGCTGGTCAAAGGCAACCCGACGATCGGCGCCGAAGCAACCACTCCCTCGCCAGCGGACGACGTGACCGCCTGAAATCCGCCAGCGAACGTCCCGGTCCACCCTCCCGCGCAACGCGCATTGCCCGCGACGGCCAGGCAGCCACGAGGTCAATCGTGGCTGCCTTCGCCTCGCGGGCAATGCGCTTTTTTTCAGCCTGTCAGACGCTCTGCTGAGCGCCCGCTCGCTTACTTGGCGTTGAACGCTGTGTAGCTGTTCATCAGGTTGCGGTAGTTCGGAATGCGCTGGGACAGCAGGTTCGCCAGGCCTTCCATGTCGTTGCGCCAGTCACGCTGCAGCTCGCAGGCGACGGCGAACCAGTTCACCAGCTGCGCGCCGGCCGCGGACATCCGCGCCCATGCCGCTTTCTGCACCACATCGTTGAAGGTGCCGGACGCATCAGTGACCACGAATACGTCGAAGCCTTCTTCCAGCGCGCACAGCGTCGGGAATGCCACGCAGACGTCCGTCACCACACCGGCGATGATCAGTTGCTTGCGGCCGGTGGCTTTGATGGCCTTGACGAAGTCTTCGTTGTCCCAGGCGTTGATCTGACCAGGGCGCGCGATGTAAGGCGCGTCCGGGAACATTTCCTTGAGTTCCGGGACCAGCGGGCCGTTCGGGCCGGTTTCGAAACTGGTGGTCAGAATGGTCGGCAGCTTGAAGAACTTGGCGCAATCGGCCAGTGCCAAGACGTTATTCTTGAATTCGTTCGGCGTGAAGTCCTGCACCAGCGAGATCAGGCCTGTCTGGTGATCGACCAGCAGGACAACCGCATCATTGATATCCAGGCGTTTGTAAGGAACGGTCATGATAAGACTCCATTGAGGGTGTGACAGGTGTGTGCGAGTGCCAGCCAACCGCGCTGACCTGTGCCCTCGCCGGTTATTGCCGGCGAGGTTTCATGCTCTTTTTACAAACGCGTCAGAACGCGAAGCACGAGCAACCGAATGCGCCCCAGAAGCCCTGGAAATCGCTGACCGGGACTTTCGACATGCGCGCCTTGTCGTGGCTGTGAGCGTGGACGCCGCAAGGCCCGCTGCACTGGTGAACCGCAGCGGCCATCGGCGCACCGGCGCGCCAGTGGCCCGGCACCTTGGCGACCGGCGACCAGTCCGGCAGAACCGGTACGCTGGGCGGCGACAGGTCGTCGAATTCGGCGGCGCCGTACACGACCTTGCCGTCAACGACCGTCAGCACCGATTCGATCCACTTGATCGACTCTTCCGGGACGCTGAAGAAGTCCTGCGACAAGGCCACCACGTCAGCCAGCTGGCCGACCTTGATCTGGCCTTTCTTGCCTTGCTCGGATGAGAACCAGGCGCTGCCGCGGGTGAACAATTCCAGTGCCGTCTCGCGGGACAGGCCTTCCGGATACAGTTCCAGACCGCCAACGGTGCGGCCGCTGACCATCCAGTACAGCGAAGTCCATGGGTTGTAGCTGGACACGCGAGTGGCGTCGGTGCCCGCGCCGACCGGCACGCCTTCGGCAAGCATGCGTTTGATGGGCGGCGTGTGCTCGCCGGCCTTGGCACCGTAACGCTCGACGAAATATTCACCCTGGAACGCCATGCGGTCCTGGATGGCGATGCCGCCGCCCAGCGCCTTCACCCGCTCGATGTTTTTCGGCGTGATGGTTTCGCAGTGGTCGAAGAACCACGGAATGCCGTTGAACGGGATGTCGCGGTTGACCTTCTCGAACACGTCGAGCATGCGCGAGATCGACTCGTCGTACGTGGCGTGCAGACGGAATGGCCAGCGATGCTCGACCAGATGGCGCACCACCGGCTCAAGGTCCTGTTCCATGCCGGGCGGCAGGTCCGGGCGCGGTTCGAGGAAGTCTTCGAAGTCGGCTGCGGAGAATGTCAGCATTTCACCCGCTCCGTTGTGCCGCAGGAAGTCGTCGCCCTGATGCAACTTGACGGTGCTGGTCCAGTGTTTGAAGTCGCTGAGTTCTTCTTTCGGTTTCTGAGTAAACAGGTTGTAAGCGATGCGCACGGTGAGCTGCTTGGCGTCGGCGAGCTGGGTGATCACCTCGTAGTCGTCCGGGTAGTTCTGGAAACCGCCGCCGGCATCGATGGCGCTGGTCAGGCCCAGGCGGTTCAGCTCGCGCATGAACTGGCGCGTCGAGTTGACCTGGTATTCCAGCGGCAGCTTCGGCCCCTTGGCCAGCGTGGAGTACAGAATCATCGCGTTGGGTCGCGCCACCAGCATGCCGGTCGGGTCGCCATTGCTGTCGCGCACGATTTCGCCGCCCGGCGGATTCGGCGTATCACGGGTGTAACCGGCCACGCGCAGCGCGGCGCGGTTGAGCAGCGCGCGGTCATAGAGGTGCAGGACGAACACCGGCGTATCCGGCGCGGCCTGATTGAGCTCTTCCAGCGTCGGCATGCGTTTTTCAGCGAATTGGAATTCGTTCCAGCCACCGACCACGCGCACCCACTGCGGCGTGGGCGTGCGATCCGCCTGGGCCTTGAGCATGCGCAGCGCGTCGGCCAGCGAAGGAACGCCTTCCCAGCGAAGTTCCAGGTTGTAGTTCAGACCGCCACGGATCAGGTGCAGGTGCGAGTCGTTCAGGCCCGGAATGACGGTGCGCTTGTGCATGTCGATGACTTGAGTGGCGCTGGCGCGCATCGCCATGATCTCGGCATCGCTGCCGACTGCAACGAATTTGCCGGCGGAAATGGCCACGGCGCTGGCCTTGGGCTTTTCCTGGTCAACCGTATGAAAGTTTCCGTTAAAGAGAATCAGATCGACGTTCATCGTGTGTCCTTCGGCTGAAGATTGAGAGGCACCGACGGCAAAGCCGGTGACCGGTATTGAAGAGAAAATGGCAGCCGCCGCGCTCAGCAGGGAGCCTTTGGCGACGAAGCTGCGGCGCTCGTTGCTGACCGGATCGTCGCTGTCATCCTTCATGATCCGCTCCGGGCGCAGCCTTTGGCCCGGCGTTCAGCCAGGGGGCGAAGAGGCGCGTGGCCTGCGGCATCAGCAGGTAAACCACCAGCAGAACGATGGTCACGGTGACCAGCGCGGTGCTGATCACGTAGTTGCCCAACAGCGCAAAGCGGCTGAACACCGGGCCCCACAACAGCGGGATCAACAGCGTCAGCGGGCAGATCACCAGAAAGGTCACGCACGCCTGTTTCCAGCGCGGGGGCGGCGGCGTGTCACTGGCCGGTACGAACCAGAACTCGTTGTGCGGATTGACTTCGGTGCGGTCGCCGTCGGCCAGCATCGGCGCGGCCTCGGCCACCAATTCACGGCGTTGCTCGGAGTCCATCCAGCTCTGCATGGCTTCGGTGGAGGAGAAGCGCAGCACGCAAGTGAACATGCTCAGGCCGTCGGCGTTGCCGCGAATCACGTCGACACCCAGATGCCCCGCCCAACTGCCGGCGATGGCGACGGTGCGGCGCAACCAGGCTTCGTACTGCGCCTCGCATCCGGCCTTGACCCGGTGCTTGATCACCAGCGTGACGATTTCGTCGGCAGACAGTCTGGACGTCGGGGCGACGTCAATGGCGAGGGCGGATTCAGGCATAGCGTAAGGCTCCGGGAAAACGAACGTTGAGCGCCAGACGACCGGGTCCGGCGATCAGTACACTGGTGAAAATAATCAGCAACAACCACCCGAACTGGCCCTGCTCGACGCTCCAGTCACCGTGCACGACCACCAGCGCCACCAGCAGCAGGAAGAGAATAGGCAGGCACGCGAGACGCGCCAGTACGCCGGTCAGAATCAGCAGCGGACACAGCACTTCGGCGAAGATCGCCATGCTCAGGGTCAGGCTGGCACCCAGATGGAAAGGGTCCTCGATCAGCGCCAGCTGCGCCTTGAAATCGAGCAGTTTGGGCAGGCCGTGGACGAACAGCAGGAACAACGCGCCGGCGCTTCGCAGGAACAGAAGGCCGAGGTCTTGCGCACGGTCATTGAAGCCGGAGTGAGTCATCAAGCACCCATCGATTCATGAAAATCGCGTCAGGCGTTCGGCCGTTCGCGAGCAATGAATCCATAATGCAGCGACAGGTGGGCGGGGTATTGAACAGACGTGCTTTGAATGGTCGGTTTGTGTCGGTCGGGCGCCAGAAACCGACGCCCAATCGTTTCAAATCATGTCACGGCATCGGCCGGGTTTCCTGCGACATGTACTCGGTGATCCGCGAACGCAGCCAGCGCTCGGCCGGGTCGTTGTCGTGCACGCCGGCCCAGACCATCGAAAGTTCGGCAGGCTCGATCGGAAACGGCGGGTCTTCTGCCCTTAATGCACAGCCCTCGACCAGCGCGCAGGCGGCGTAATCGGGCACGGTGGCGATCAGCTCGGTGCCGGCGAGCAATGCGCGCAGCCCACTGAACTGAGGCACGGCGACGACCACCCGCCTCGCTCGTCCGACCTTCGCCAGGTCGATGTCGATGTTGCCGCTCAGGTCGCCGGAAAACGACACCATCGTGTGCGGCCGCTCGCAGTAATCGTCCAGGGTCAACGTGCCCGGACGCTTGTCACCGCGCAGCACCTTGACGCCGATGTCGCGCAGTTTCTTGCGCTTGGCATTGGCCGGCAGTTCGGTGGTGTAGCTGATGCCCACGGAGATTTCCCCTGAGGCCAGCAACGACGGCATCAACAGGAAGTTCGCACGGCGCACCACGACGATGATGCCGGGCGCTTCCTCGCGCAGCCGCGTCAGCAAGGGCGGAAACAGGCCGAACTCGGCGTCGTCGGACAAGCCGATGCGGAACACGTCGCAACTGGTGGCCGGGTCGAACTCCTTGGCGCGGCTGACCGCACCGGAAATCGTGTCCAGGGCCGGCTGCAATTCCTTGAGAATCGCCAGCGCCCGGGCCGTGGGCTCCATCGCCCGGCCATTGCGCAGCAGCAATGGGTCGTCGAACAGATCGCGAAGCCGCGCCAGCGCCGCACTGATCGCTGGCTGGCCCATGAACAGCTTCTCGGCGACCCGCGTCAGATTCCTTTCGAACATCAGTGCTTCGAAGATCACCAACAGGTTCATGTCGACGCGGCGCAGGTCGTTGCGATTCATTCAGCAGTTCCGGGATCAGCGTTGAGGAAGCCTGAACTATGCCAGACAGGCGCAGGTATACACAGCACGCCCGTGCCCGCATTGTACGTTTGTGCGGTTAATCGCAATTGCCTGCTGCTCAGTTGGCACACAGACGCTCGCGCGCCACGGTCTGCGCGTGAGGGCGGCCGCGCCCCATCGAGCGTCGCCAGCTGAACGGGGTGATGCCGACCGACCGCGTGAAAACGCGGGTGAAATGCGACTGATCCGCAAAGCCGCAGTCCAGGCTGATCTGCGAAATACTCAGCAACGAGTCCGCAAGCAGGCCCTTGGCCTTTTCCAGACGCATCTGCAGAAACCAGTCCCGCGGCGACAGCCCCGTGTTCTTCTTGAACGCCCGGGAAAAATGACTGCGCGACAGCGAGCATTCGCTGGCGATGCGTGCGATCGACAGGCCTTTATCCATCTGGCTGGACATCAGCTCCTTGGCGCGTCGCTCCTGCCAGGGCGACAACGCGACCCGTGCGACGGGCTGTTCCATGTCGTCAGGTTCAGCGTCAAGCGCCGTCATGCGAACAAGTTGCCTGACCTGATGCTGGCTGATCCCCAGCGATTCGAGCAGTGATGCCAGCACACTGTGGATCAGCGCATCGGATTCGCTCGGCAGCACCGATGTACCGCTGTCGGGCATGACCGTCGGGTCCGGTCGATGAGCGTGACTGCTCGCCAGCTGCGCCATCACTTGCAAAGCCGAAGACAGCAATGCGACGGGCTCGGCGTGCTCCAGTGCGTCAGAAGGCATCAGTCCAGCGAGTACGGCTTCGCGTATCAATAACGGGTTGAGTGCATTCATCAAGGCGCTCCAGCTTCACAGATGGCGGTAACTGGAGTCTGTGCCGATGCCTTCTTAAAGTCCTTCTCGGGGTATTAAATGTTCTGAAGGGGGACTGAACGCCGCCCGCCCGACGCGAATTTTTCTGCCCCGTTTAAGAACGTTTAAGACCGGCACAAGGACAAGTGCTCGGCGCACGCCTATCGTCTCATTCTCCACAAGGCCTGGTTCGCTGCGAGGGACGGCAAGTGACCACCCGATACGTTGCTGGAATCTCGATACCTGACAGCGCAATGGCCCGCGTTGCGACCGAGCTGATGCGCGATACCCAGTCTGATCTGCTGTTCGAATCGGCCTTGCGCACCTTTGTGTTTGCCCGCCTGCTGGGCCAGAGCCGCGAGCTGAGTCATGACAGCGACCTGCTTTACGTCGCTGCACTGTTTCTGCGCATTGGCATCACCCCGCTCTACGATCATTCGCAGCGCCGTTTCGAGGTCGACAGCGCCGACGCCGCGGCACAGTTCCTGCGCGGATTCGGGCGCTCCCGAGACGACATCGCCCAGGTCTGGGATGCCATCGCCCTGCACACCACGCCGGGAATCCCTCAGTACAAACAACCGCTGACGGCACTGTTGGCCGGCGCCGTCGAGACCGACCTGCTCGGGACTCACTGCCAGCTGTTCACCTCAGGTGCGCTGGCCGGAATACTCAGCGCATTCCCGCGCGAACCCGGCTTCAAGTTCAAGCTGCTCCACGCCTTGGCACTGGGCCAATTACACCGGCCGCAGAGCACTGTCGGCACGGTCAACGCCGATGTGCTGTCGTTTCACGAGCACCGATTCATCGCCGGAGGGTTCTGCGAACGCCTGCTGGTGTCCACCTGGCCTTACTGAACGGGGAACCGGCTGCGACGCTGTGCAGGCAGCATCAACGGGCCACAGGCATCGTAAAGACGAACGTCGCGCCGCCATAGCGTGCGGGCATGGCGTAGAGGTTGCCGCCATGGGCCTGAATGATCGAGTGACAGATCGCCAGGCCCATGCCCATGCCTTTGTCCTTGGTGGTGAAGAACGCGTTGAACAGCTTGTCCATGTGCCGCGAATCGATACCGGGGCCGGTGTCTTCCACGCTCACCACCAGATACTCGTGGCCGACCACTTCACTGGTGATCGACAGCCGACGCAGCACTTGATCCCCGGCGCTCATGGCATCCAGCGCATTGAGGATCAGGTTCAGAATGACCTGCTGCAACTGCACGCTGGAGGCGTAGACACGCAACGGTGAGCGCGTCAGGTGCGTGGTCATCAGCACCTTCTGCTGCTCCACCTCGACCAGCGTCAGTGCCACGACATGCCGGATCACATCGTTGATCAGCAAGCGCCGGCGGTGATGCGGCCCCTGCCTGGCCAGCGTCTGCAGGGCCTTGACGATCTCGCCGGCGCGTCGGCCGTCATTGACGATGTCACGCAGGCCGTGCAGCGCTTCCTCGACTTGCGGCGTCTCGCGATTCAGCCAGCGCAGACTGGCGGCGGCATTGGACACGATCGAAGCCAGTGGCTGATTGATTTCATGGGCAATCGATGCCGCCAGCTCGCCCATCACGGTCGCCTGCGCCACTTGAGCGAGCTTCGCCCTGGCACTGCGCAGCGCGTTTTCGACGTCCTGGCGGCGGGCGTTTTCTTCCAGCAACTGATGGTGCAGACGCGCGGTTTCCAGCGACACCGCGGCCTGCCCCGCGAGCAGCTCAAGCACCCCAGTGTGGCAACTGGTGAACACGCCCGGCGCCAGGTTGTTTTCCAGGTACAGCACGCCGATCACCTGGCCCTGCTTGATCAGCGGCACGCACAGCGCCGAGCGCACCTGATGCTGCTCAAGGTACTGGTCATCGCCGAAATACTGATCGGCACTGACGTCCTCGAGCACCAGTCGCTGCTGCGTGCGCATCACCCGGTAGAGAATCGACAACGGCAGATCGGCCTTGCCCGGCACCTGTTCGACCAGCTCGATCTGCAGCCCTTCGTCGCCGCCCTGGCCGATCGCGCAAATCATCGGCGCTTTGTTTTTGACCAGCAACAACAGCGCGCGCTGGGCGCCGGCATGAATGATTGTGTTGCGCATGAGGAGTTCGATCAGGCGATCCTGCTGGCTTTCGTCGCGCATCGCCTGTGCCGCCTTCATCACCGACGACAGGTCCAGCGTGTCACGCCCGCCGAGAATGGTGACCGACGTGCGTGACGCCAGCCCGGCCTCCAGCGGCAGCGCCGTCGTGCTCGGGTAGCTTAGCGACGGTGGCTGCCGGGCCTCGCATTGCCCGGGGCGGAAGTCGGCGATGTCGCGAAACTGCCGCCATTGCCGCAGGCATTCACCTAGGTCGGCACGCACGCTCAGCGCGGATTGATAGCGATCATCCGGGTTCTTGGCGATCAGTTTGAGCACCAGCTGCGAAAGCGCAGGCGGAATATCGCCGCGCAGGTGGGTCAGCGCAGGGGGTTGCCGCGCCACGTGACAATAGACCCACTCCACCGCGTCGCGGGCCTCGAACGGCAGGCGCCCGGCGAGCCATTCATAAAAGGTCATGCCCAGCGAGTAGAGGTCGCTGCGCTGATCGGCGTGGCGCTCGACGCGCCGAGACTGTTCGGGCGACATGTAGGCCAGCGTGCCGCAGATCGAATCAGCCACCGGCAGAACGGTCGCTGCACGCACATCGACACTCAGACCGAAGCCACCCAGACGCACCACGCCGTCGGCGTCTTCCAGCAGATTGCAGGGCTTGACGTCGCGGTGCAGCAGACCGTGTGCGTGGGCCCCTGCCAGTGCATCGGCGGCGCCAATGGCCAGTTGCAGAAAACGATCAACCGGCAGCGCCGCTTCGGCCGGTTCGTGCAGCGCCTGAGCGCCGAAATCCTCCAGCACCAGCCACGGCCCCTCACTGGCCGGCAGCAACGCCAAGGGTTGCAATGCCCACTGCGGCATCAGTTGGTCGGCCAGGGAAAACTCATGCTCCAGTCGCCTCGCCGCGCTGCCCGAAGCATTGCTCGCAGGCCTTACGGCGCGCCACTGTTGCGAGGTGTCTGCGTGGCTGATCCGGTAATGAGCCAGCTCCCCGTCGAGCAGCAGCAATTGCCAGACGAGCCGCTCCTGCCACTGAGGCCCGAAAGCTTCAGCGTTCAGATCTACTGCAGATGGCGCGTTGAACACACGGCTCATGAAAACCCTTGATGACAACCCTTGAAAACAACCCCTGACAGCGCTGCCAGGGAGCGCTGCATTAAGACTGGCGGAGTGCACGCAAAACCGGTTCAAGCAAACGATCGACGCAAACATGGATGTTGCGGGAAGAATAATAGGCTGAACTTTGTGCAGCTGATAGTTCAGCAGATTGGAATGTCGTCTGACATACCAGCCACACACTTAACGATATGAATAATTGTGCGGTTATTTATTCGCTGAGGCTGCCAAGTCGCTCATTCATCTTCAGAAGTTCGATGACATTGCGTGCGCTCATTTTCGTCATCACATGTTTTTTATGAACTTTGGCGGTGACTTCGCTAGTGCCCAGTTCAGCAGCGATCTGCTTGTTCATCTTGCCGGTGATCAGCAATGCCATGACTTGTTTTTCTCTGGGCGTCAGGCTCTCGAAGCGCTCGCGGACATCCCAGGTCAATGAACGCTCAGCCAGGCTGCGTGCGTCGCAGGCCAGTGCCTCGCGCACCAGGTCGAGCAGCTGTTCGGGCTCGAAGGGTTTGGTCAGGAACTCACGGGCACCCGCCTTGATGGCGCGCACCGACATGGCGATGGTCCCGTAACCGGTCATGAAGATAATCGGGAACTGCTGACCGCGCTCGTGCAGCACCTGCTGCAGGTCAAAGCCGGTGCCTTGGGCCAGATTGACGTCGAGCAGCAGGCACCTGGGCCCTTCGGTGAATGGCCTGGCCAGAAACGCCTCGGCGCTTTCAAACACGTCACAGGCGATGTCCGCCGAGTGGAACAGGCGCTGAAGGGAGGTGCGGATGGCCGAATCATCGTCCACCACGAATACGTTGGGGGTCACGCTCATAAACAGATCCGTCGCTTCAACGGCCAACGGCCAGTGCTCTCTGATGCCGTGCATGATACCCGTCGGGGCCGACCGACACAGCCCTGATCGCCTGCAGCCGGCTCAACGCCGAGGGCACGTCGCAATCCTGCACACGCAGTTTGCCGACGTCCGAGGCCGCGTCCTGCGCGTTGAGGGTGAGCAGGCACGCGCGGGTGGTGGCGAGCATGCGGTAAAAACGGAACGGCCCTTGCGCCGAGACCATCAGCAGCGATTTCTGCGCCAGTTGGACGATGCAATCGACAATCCGCGCCCGTGGCAGCGCCGTGCGCTGCAATGCATCGCAGGCCCGCTCCAGGGTGAAGCGCCCTTCCAGCTCGGCCAGCCGGTGCAGCACCGTGCGCTCATCGCGGCCCAGCAGTCGGTAGCTCCAGGCCAGCGAGGCTTGAAGCGTCTGTTGACGCGGCGGCGCGGTTCGCAGTGAAGCCGAGAGCAAGTGGGCGCTGTCCTGCAGGCTGGCGACCAGTTGATAGAGCCCGAGCGCCGAGGCGCGCGAGGCGGCCATTTCCAGCGCCAGCGGCATGCCTTCCAGGCGTCGGCAGACCTCGCCCACCAGTTCGACGCTGTAATCATCCAGATCGGCATCGCTGTGCCCGGCGATGTGGCTGTCCAGCGCCCGCCACTGGCGCAGAAACAATTGCGCCGACGGGAACGCCAGCACCCGCTCGCGCGGCGCATTCGCCTCAGGCGCATCGAGCGGCGGGACTTGCACGCTGCGCTCACCGGCGATGCGCAGCGGTTCGCGGCTGGTGGCCACCGCCCTGAGCGCCGGCACGCAGTGGAGCAGCGTTTCCAGCAGGCTGGCGATGCCTTCGACCAGGTGCTCGCAGTTGTCCAGAATGAGCAGACCGGGGTGAGTCTGCAGATGCCGAATGAGGCTCGACAGCTCACAATCGCTGGTGTCTGTGTCGACTTCCAGCGCACAGGCGAAGGCGTCCAGCAGCGACTCGGCCGTTTGCAACTGCGCCATCGGCACGAAGTACACCGGGCTGGTGCCCGACTCGATCAGACGCTGGCCGAACTCAGCCGCCAGGGCGGTCTTGCCCACGCCGCCAGGTCCGATCAGCGTGACCAGCGCACAGCCTCCGCGCAGTGTCGTGTCGATGTCTTCGAGTAATGCGTCGCGCCCCAGCAACGTGACCCTGGTCGGCAGCCGGTTGCCGCCACCCGCGCTGGGCAACTCCGCAGGCTGGCGTACGTCGAGGTCTGCACCGCCCTCGCCGCCCAGCAACACGTAACCTCGGCCCGGGACGGTACGGATCAGCTCGCGGTCGCTGCCCAGAGCCTTTCTGAGCCCGGAAATGTGGACCTGCAGGTTGTTTTCTTCGACGACGGTGTCCGGCCAGACGCACTGCAGAATCTGCTCCTTGCTCACCAACTGCCCCTGGTGGCGGATGAGCACTTCGAGGATGTCGAACGCGCGCGTGCCGATGCGCATGGCAACGCCGTCCTTGAATACGTCCCTGAGTTCCAGGGAGATCGTCGTCTGACCGAGACTTATCATTTCATGCAGTCCTTAGAGTGGATTCGCAGGCCCTTTGGTCGCCGACAACCACCCGAGGGGCTCACACTCGGGCGCAGGTCAACGCAGCTATCCATTTTTAATAGGTGCTTATCTAATCAGTTAAAAACAAATGTCGATATTACCTGTAGGGGTAGTCATTGCCGGGCCATGCACATGCGAGGGGTAAAAGTGCCATCGCCATCGCGCTAGTTCTGATTATAAGTCGCCGGCTTTTTATTAAGTCGCCTACTTCATTGCAGTGAAAGCAACGGGCTTTTGCGTGCAGAACGTATTCAACGCTGGCATGCGCTGCTCTAACGTCGGCGGCAATGGATGACCCGAACGGGCTCCGATCCTTGCCACTCATTTGAGCCACTGCACATGAACAACTCGATGACTTCCACACTGCAAGCGCCGCCCCAGGGCCTGACACGGGCCATGGTGTTGCTGTTCGCCTTCTGTTGCGGCGCTATCGTCGCGAACATTTATTACGCCCAGCCGATCGTCGAGCTGATCGCCCCTGATCTCGGCCTGTCCGCACAAAGCGCCAGCCTGATCGTCTCGCTTACCCAGATCGGCTATGCATTGGGGCTGCTGTTTCTCGTGCCGCTCTCGGACCTGATCGAAAACCGCAAGCTGATGATCGCGACGGCGGTGGTCGCGGCTGCCTGCCTGCTGGCGGCAGCGACGATGCAGCACGCCAACGGTTTCCTGTTGCTTTCACTGGTCATCGGCTTCAGCTCGGTTTCAGTCCAGATGCTGGTGCCGCTGGCCGCGCATCTGGCGCCCGAGCAGTCTCGCGGCAAAGTGGTGGGCAATATCATGGGCGGCCTGTTGCTGGGCATTCTGCTCGCACGTCCGCTGTCCAGCCTTATCGCCGACCACTTCGGCTGGCGCGCGGTGTTCCTGTACGCGGCGCTGGTGATGCTGACCATCGTGGTGCTGCTTTCCCTGACCATTCCACGGCGCGTGCCCGATGCACGCGCGACTTACGGGCAACTGCTCAAATCCCTGGCGACCTTGCTGAACCGTCACGCGGTGCTGCGCCAGCGCGCGCTGTATCAGGGCCTGCTGTTCGCCGCGTTCAGCCTGTTCTGGACGACCGCGCCGGTGGAGCTGGCACGCCATCATGGCCTGTCGCAAACCCAGATTGCGTTGTTTGCTTTGGTCGGTGCGATCGGCGCCATTGCCGCCCCCATCGCCGGTCGCCTCGCCGATGCAGGCTTTACTCGCCGCGCGTCATTGATGGCGATGATGCTCGCGCCTGCTTCGTTCCTGATTGGCCTCAGCACGCCTGGCTATAGCGTCATTGGCCTGGGGGTGACCGGTGTGTTGCTGGATTTTGCCGTGCAGATGAACATGGTGCTGGGCCAACGGGCGGTCTACGCACTGGACCCTGCCAGTCGCGGTCGGCTGAATGCGCTGTACATGACCAGCATTTTCGTCGGCGGCGCGATCGGCTCGGCAATGGCCAGCGCGCTGTACGAACATGACGGCTGGAAGGGCGTGATCGCGTTCGGCGCGGGCCTGCCGCTGGTGGCGCTGGCGGTGTTCGTGCTCGTCGAGTCGAAGGGCGCAAAGGCTCGCTAAGGCGCAATCGGCTCGACCCTGCGAAACCGGCGCTCAAAGTCTCGGAAAGAGGGGCTGACGGTGCCGGTTTCGCCATGCGCTCGGGGTTTCCCCGGTCATGCGCGTGAACACCCTGGTCAGATGGGGCTGATCGGCAAAGCCACACTGCTCGGCAATGCTCGACAGGGACAGCGCCGGGGTCTGCCGTAACAACTCCCGCGCCCGCTCGACGCGCATCTTCAACAACCAGGTGTGCGGTGCAACACCCGTCGCCTGTTTGAAGGCCCGGGAAAAATGGCTGCGGGTCAGCGAACATTCCTGAGCGATGCGCTCGACCGACAAGTCAGCGCCCAGCTGACTGGCGATCAATTCCTTGGCAATGGACAGCTGGGCAGGTGTCAGTGCCGCGTGGGTCTTGCCGGAAGGCGGCGCGATCCGCCCGTAATGTTCGAGCGCGTGAGTGCACACCGCCAGCAGCACGTAATCGATGAACAACTGATTGCGCGTGTCAGGCCGCGCCAGCGCGGGCAGCAGCGCCTGGGCGAGCTGGTGAATGACCGGGTCCTCACTGCCGCCCTGCTCGTAACGGAACGTCCCGACCTTTCGGGCTCCGCGCTCGGCCTGCAGTTCATCCAGCGTGGCACGCGGCAGGATCAGCCGCAGATTGTCGTAAGCCGAACGGTGCTGGCAGCGCAGTTCATTGCCCATGAACGGCAGCGACACGCTGCCCTGTCGATAGCCACCGGCGTAATTCAGGCGCCGGCCGTGCCAGAGCCGATGCGCGGCGAAGTCTTCAAGCTGGACGATGATCGAAAACGCGTCCAGGCATGGAATGTCGATGATCTTTTCCGGGTCAGGCGCAGGCTGGCGAACCCGCACCGCGGTGAATTTTTCGCTGCGCAATTGCAGCATCAGGGGATCGCTCAAGGCCGGCTCCTTTCAGTCCAGGTGATGAACCGGGCCGCTCACTCCCTGTGCATGCGCGGCCCGGTCGTGACCATGCTAGTCGATCAGCGGCACATGAGCAGCACGTTGATACGGCCCGTATTCCACCGGCACCCACTGAAAGTGCTTGTCCACCGAGAGAATGTGCCCTGTGCCGGGGAACGGCAGGTGCGCAGCGGCGACCCAGATTTTCCTGCTGGCGGCGTCGCTGAAGACCTGATCGCGGCTGGCGATGGCATTTTTACTGTTCTCGTCGAACGCGATGCTCACCTTCGGATGATCGAACTGCACGGCCAGGTTGTGCACCAGATCGCCAATGAACAGGATGGTCTGCCCTTTGGAGGTGAACTGGTAGGTCGTGCTGCCCGGCGTGTGCCCGGCTTCCAGCGTGGTCTTCACCTCGGCGACCGGTGACTCGCCGGGCGTAAAGGTTTTGAACCGGCCCGCCGCGACATAAGGCGCGGTGGAGTCCTGAGCGATCTTGAAGTAAGGCTTGGCCTGTTCCGGAACGCGGGCCAGCGCCGTCGGGTCCAGCCAGTAATCGGCCTCCGGCCTGGCCGCGTAAACGGTCGCGTTGGCGAATACCGGCTGCTTCTGTGCATCCACCAACCCGCAGACGTGATCCAGGTGCAGGTGCGTCAGCAGGATGGTGTCGACCTGCTCGGGCTGGTAACCCGCTGCCCTGATGTTCTGCGAGAGCATCCCGGCGGTTTCGCCTATGCACTGGCCGGCGCCGGTGTCCACCAGAATCAGGTTTTTGCCGGTGTTGACCAGAAACGCATTGAACGCGGTCTGCACGCCCGGCGTCTCGATGGCGCGCCGGGCCAGAATTGCACGTATCTGCTCCGGCTTCATGCCTTGCAGCAACTTGGGCGACAGGTCGTTGTAGCCATCGAACAAGGCCGTGACTTCGTAATCCCCGACGGCCAGGCGAAAGTAGCCGGGGACCTGGGTTTTCTGTTGTGCCGGAGCCTGCGCCGCGGCGAAGCCAGAGCTTAAGGCAATGCCCAGTGCCACACAGCGGGCCAGAGGAAGCAGAGATGAGCGCATGAGATGCCTCGGATCAAAGAAGAGAGATCGTCAATGATGCGGGGGCGAAACATTCGGGGATTGAAGCAATGTGCTTGTTTCGGCGCGAAGGGTGCGTTGCCCGGCGCAGCCCGTGGCGAACGCCGGCCACCGCAAAGCGCGCGTCAGCGGTTATAGACATCCGCCCGGCCCCTGCCTAACATCCGCGCGAGCCCAAGCGACCTGTCATTCTCAAGCGGATAACCACAATGTCTACCGTTGCCCCTCATTATTCGCTGGCCTGGAGTCTGCTTCTGTTATTGGCCGACGTGCTCGCCTGGCAGTTGCTGGCCGACCGCAACCGGCTGTTGCGCATCGCGGTGCGCCTCGGCGCATTCGTCGCCTACAGCCTGGTGATCATCAACGCCGGGGTCAGCCCGCTGGAAGCGCCCGCCTGGCCGCAGGACAGCGCCTTGCAATTCGGCGCCACGGCGCTCGCGATTGTCTGGTGGATGTACGCCGCACGGACGCTGACCGTCGTCCTCGGCGTGCTGCTGACCAGCCGCGTCGGCCACAGCGGACGGCTGCTGCAGGAAGTGATCGGCGCGGTGATCTTCCTCATCGCCATCGTCGCGGCGGCCGGCTACGTGCTGCAACTCCCGGTCAAGGGCCTGCTCGCCACGTCCGGCGCCATGGCAATCATTGTCGGTCTGGCATTGCAGAGCACGCTCAGCGACGTGTTCTCCGGCATCATCCTCAACACCACCAAGCCGTATCAGGTCGATGACTCGATCTCCATCGACGGCATGGAAGGCAAAGTGATGGACATCGACTGGCGCGCCACGCATTTGCTCACCGGCGTGGGCACCATGGTGGTGATTCCCAACTCGGTGGCGGCGAAGGCAAAAATCGTCAATTTGAGCCGACCGGTCCATATTCATGGCGTGTCGATCACCATCATGATGTCGCCGCATATCCGGCCGCGCCGGGTCCTCGATGCGCTGGAGCGTGCCTTGCAGGGCTGCAGCGCCCTGCTGCAAACGCCGAAGCCGCGCGCCGTGGTCAAGGACACCAGCCCCACCACGATCGAATACGCCGTCACCGGTTTCATCAGCGACCTCAACAACAAGAGCGATGTGCGTAACCTGCTGTTCGACCTGGCGTACCGGCATCTGGAAGCGGCAGGGATTTCCTGGCAGTCGGAGACCGCGGCTGAACCGGTGTCGCGCCAGAGGGCACTGCTCGATGAGGTGAAGATTTTCCGCACCAGCAGCGCAGAAGAAAAAGACCAGCTCGCCAAGAGCATGGTGTCTCGCGAATACGCGGCCGGGCAGACCATCATCGAACTGGGCGAGGTGACCGATGGCCTGTTCGTGATCGCCACCGGCGTGGTGTCGGCCAGCGTGAAGGACGGCACGACGCTGGTCGAAGCCGGGCGCATGGGCCCCGGTGAGGTCATGGGCGAACAGAGCATACTCGGCGACACCCCGTCAGAAGGTCGCTTCGTGGCCCTGACCTCGTGCGTCATCTACCGCATCGACAAAGCCGCCACGCGCCAGGCGATGGAGAAGCGCGTGGAAATCACCACCGCATTGAACAAACTTCAGGCCGTGCGCCAGCAGAACACCCAACACGTCCTGCTGCGCAAACCGGTGGTGGTCAAGAAAAGCAATTTCCTCGGCTGGCTGCAGAAGCGCTGATCGCCCCAGGGGCACGCCAGGGCTGGCACAACGTCGCTGCCCTGAAAAGAAACGCCCCCGATCCGGTGAAGGATCGAGGGCGGGTGCGAGGGCCGTGGACTCAGTTGCCTTCAAGCAGCGAACGCAGCATCCAGGCGGCTTTTTCGTGGACCTGCATGCGTTGGGTCAGCAGGTCCGCCGTAGGCTCATCACTGACTTTTTCCAGCAGCGGGAACATGCCTCGTGCGGTGCGCACCACCGCTTCCTGGCCCTCGACCAGCTGGCGGATCATGTCGTCGGCCGCCGGCACGCCCGGCTCCTCTTTGATCGACGACAGGCGAGCATAGGTCGAGTAGGTGCCCGGCGCCGGGAAACCCAGCGCGCGGATGCGTTCGGCGATGGCGTCAACCGCGGTCGCCAGCTCCGTGTATTGCTCTTCGAACAACAGGTGCAGCGTGCGGAACATCGGACCGGTGACGTTCCAGTGGAAGTTGTGGGTCTTGAGGTACAGCACGTAGGTGTCAGAGATCAGCCGCGACAATCCCTCTACAATTTGCCCGCGATCCTGTTCGTTGATACCGATTTCGATAGCCATGACTTGCTCCCTTGGTCGCTTGATTTCTCGTAATGGGTTCATTGTAGGGAGCGCATCGGGGCAGCGGAAATCAGCCATGGCAATCGCAACCATCGACAGCGGCTATGACCGGATTGAAGTCAGGCGGTGCTGACAACGGGCAGCTGCGCGCCCTCCTCACCCAGAAAAACCTGCAGCCGTGAACGCAGCCAGCGTTCGGCCGGATCGTTGTCACGGGCCTGACTCCAGACCATGTGCACCGGCAGTGGCTCAAGGGCAATCGGCAGCGCCTGAACGCTCAGCCCGCCCCGCGCCGCCAGCACGGTGGCGGCATAATCCGGCACCGCAGCGATCAGGTCGGTGCCCTCCAGCAGCTCGCTCAGGCTGTTGAATTGCGGAACCGCCAGCACGACCCTGCGCTCGCGCCCCAGCAGTCGCAAGGCGTCGTCGACAAAACCGACCGTGCCACCGGCGAACGACACCAGTGCATGGGGACGGGCGCAGAATCCGTCCAGATCCAGCGGCTGCGTACCGCCGTCGCCGCGCAACAGCACGACGCGACTCGTGCGCAGCGCCTGCCGCCGCACGCTGCCCGGCAGTTCGGTGGTGTAGCCGACGCCCACGGTGATCTCGCCCGCGCCGAGCAATCCCGGCATCTGCAGATAGTTCGCCCTGCGCACCACCAACACAATGCCGGGTGCCTCCAGGCGAAGCTGTCTGAGCAGGCGAGGCAGCAGCGCGAACTCGACGTCATCGGCCAGACCGATGTGAAACACCCGGTCGCTGCACGCCGGGTCGAACTCGGCCGGTTGCCGGACCGCCATGGCGATGGACTCCAGCGCGGGGCCAAGCAGCAAGGCAATCTCCCGTGCCCTGGGCGTGGGTTCCATAAACCGGCCGGACCGCTCGAACAGCGGGTCGTTGAACAACTCCCTCAGACGCGCCAATGCCGCGCTCACCGCCGGCTGGCCGAGGAACATGTTTTGCGCCGCGACACTGACACTGCGGGCCTTCATCAAGGCTTCGAAAATCAGCAGCAGATTGAGATTGATGTGCCGCAGGTCAGTGTGATTCATGACCGGAATCCCGCTTTTAATTACGGTCGTCATCTTTGCAAATCCCTACGCTGAAAGTCAAAGCTTCAAAGCACTGTTCATGTCACTGCGCGGTGACCGTGTGGACAAGGGGGCATAAAAAAACGCGCCAGGATCGAGATCGTGGCGCGTCTGGTTACCTGGCCGGGGCCCGGGCACTCAACAGCATTTGGGCCCAGCCTTGCCGCCGTAACGGGCGTCCTGCCTTTCGCGGAAGAACGCTTCGTAGCTCATCACCGGCTGGCCCGGGTGGGTCTTGTGCATGTGCTCGACGTAGTTGTCGTAGTCAGGCATGCCCACCATCAGGCGGGCCGCCTGCCCGAGGTATTTGCCGAGACGGCTGAGGTCATTGAACATCAGCGCGCTTCCGGCATCGCCTGAAACGGTGCTTCCTTGTCGCTGCGCTCTTTCTTGACCCACGCCGCGCGACCCACCTTGATCGCATAGAACAGGATGCTCAGCACCACGAACAGGAACAGTGTGGTCAACGCTGCGTTGGTGTACGCGTTGAAGATCACGTGCTGCATCTGCTCGACGGTTTTCGCCGGCGCCAGAATCTGGCCAGCCTCGGCCGCCGCACTGTACTTCTTCGCCAGCGCCAGGAAACCAACGGCGGGGCTCGGGTCGAACAGCTTGATGAAACCGGCGGTCACGGTGCAGATCAGCAGCCACGAAGCGGGCAGGATGGTGACCCAGGCGTACTGCTGGCGCTTCATCTTGATCAGCACCACCGTGGCCAGCATCAAGGCGATCCCGGCGAGCATCTGGTTGGAAATGCCGAACAGCGGCCACAAGGTGTTGATGCCACCCAGCGGATCGATCACGCCCTGGTACAGCAGATAACCCCACAACGCGACGCAACCACCGGTGCCAATCACGTTGGCGGTCCAGGATTCCGTGCGTTTCAGCGCGGGCACGAAACTGCCGAGCAGGTCCTGCAGCATGAAACGACCGGCGCGGGTACCGGCGTCAACGGCGGTCAGGATGAACAGCGCTTCGAACAGGATCGCGAAGTGGTACCAGAACGCCATGGTGTTCTGACCCGGCAGGACCTGGTGCAGGATCTGCGCGATACCCACCGCCAGCGTCGGCGCGCCGCCCGCACGGGCCAGCACGGTATTTTCGCCAATGTCCCTGGCCACTGCGGTCAACGCATCGGGGGTGATGGCAAAGCCCCACGAAGTAATGGTCTGCGCGGCAGTCACCACGTCGCCACCCACCACAGCCGCAGGGCTGTTCATGGCGAAATAAACGCCCGGGTCGATCACCGAGGCAGCGACCATGGCCATGATCGCCACGAACGATTCCATCAGCATGCCGCCGTAACCGATGTAACGGGCGTTCTTCTCGTTATCCAGCAGTTTGGGCGTGGTGCCCGAAGAAATCAGCGCGTGGAAGCCCGACACCGCGCCACAGGCAATGGTGATGAACAGGAACGGGAACAGCGCACCCTTCCAGACCGGGCCAGTGCCGTCGGTGAACTGGGTCAGGGCCGGCATTTTCAGCTCAGGGGCGAGGATCAGAATGCCGATCGCCAGCGCGACGATGGTGCCGATCTTCAGGAACGTAGACAGGTAGTCACGGGGTGCCAGCAGCAGCCAGACCGGCAGCATGGCGGCGACGAAACCATAACCGACCAGCATCCAGGTGATCTGCACGCCGGTAAAGGTGAAGGCATGGGCCCACTCGGGGCTGGCCGCCACCTGGCCACCGGCCCAGATCGACAGCAGCAACAGCACCACGCCAATGATGGAGATTTCACCGATCCGGCCCGGGCGGATGTAGCGCATGTACACGCCCATGAACATCGCAATCGGGATCGTCGCCAGCACGGTGAACATGCCCCACGGGCTTTCGGCCAGGGCCTTGACCACGATCAGCGCCAGCACCGCAAGGATGATGATCATGATCAGGAAGCAGCCGAACAGTGCGATGGTGCCGGGGATGCGGCCCATTTCTTCGCGGACCATGTCGCCCAGCGACCGGCCGTTCCGGCGGGTGGACAGGAACAGGATCATGAAGTCCTGTACCGCGCCGGCCAGCACCACACCGGCGATCAGCCAGAGTGTGCCGGGCAGGTAGCCCATCTGCGCGGCCAGAACGGGACCGACCAGCGGGCCTGCACCGGCGATGGCGGCAAAGTGGTGACCGAAGAGGATGTGTTTGTTGGTGGGAACGTAGTCCAGTCCGTCATTGTTGATCACCGCGGGGGTCGCCCGGGTCGGATCGAGTTGCATGACGTGATTGGCGATGAACAGGCTGTAGTAGCGGTACGCAACCAGATAAATGGCAACAGCGGCGACGACAATCCAGAGTGCGTTGATGGCTTCACCGCGGCGCAGCGCGACGACACCCAAGGCGCATGCCCCGAGGGCAGCGACGGCGAACCAACCCAGATGTTTGGTCAGTCGGGTCATTGTGGGTCTCCTGCCCAAGCTCATGGCTTGTGGCGTAATTGTTATTGTTCGATCCGGGGTAACGGAGCGTCGCCACTATCCACGCAGTTGTCAGCAAGAGAAATTCGTACTACTACGGGATCAACTGCGTAGTTTTACGTAGATAACCAAAAGGTCGGACGACAGAATCTTCCGCGATCTGCACCACCGCTTTCGCAAGCAAGCCTGCCACGGGTGTCCAGCGTCAGCCATTGCGTGTCTAATACCGCCCACAACACCCCGCCCCGCCGGACGTCCCACCATGCAGCTGAAACACAAAATCGTCGCCCTCGGCCTGTTGCCGCTGATCCTTGCCGTGTCGGTGATCTGCGCCTTGGTGATCGTGCAGAATCAGCGCCTGGGGGAACAACAGGCGCAGTTGATCGAAGACAGCATCCTGGCGAGCAAACGTGCCGAGCTGAAGAACTACGTCGAAATGGCCATGAGCGCGCTGGCGCCCCTTTACGACAGCGGCCGCAACGACGAGCAGACCAAGCAAAAAGTCCTTGAGGAGCTGTCGAAACTGAGTTTCGGCATCGACGGCTACTTCTTCGTCTACGACCAGAACGGCCGCAACCTGATGCACCCGCGCCAGGCCGCGCTGGTGGGCAAGGACTTGTGGAACATGACCGATCCGCAGGGCCTGCTGGTGATTCGCGCCCTGCTGCAAAGCGCTGAATCCGGCGACGGCTTTCAGCATTACGCCTGGGAAAAGCCGTCCACCGGCCAGGTCACCGACAAGCTCGCCCACGTGGTCATGCTCGATCGCTGGGGCTGGATGCTCGGCACCGGCATTTATCTGGAAGACGTCGAACGCGCGACCCAACAGGCGCGCAAGGAAGTCGCGCGGGGCATTTACGCGACCATGCTCGACATCGGCGCCGTGGCACTGATCGCCGTCCTGCTGGTGTTTATCTGCGGCGTCACCCTTAACGCCAGCGAACATCGCCTCGCCGATCGCAAGCTGCAGATGCTCAACCAACGGATCATGAACCTGCAGGAAGAAGAGCGCTCCCGGCTGTCACGCGAGCTGCACGACGGCATCAGTCAGGTGCTGGTGTCGATCAAGTTTCAGTTCGAGCTGGCCGGGCTGCAACTGGAAGGCAACGACCAGCGCGGCCTCGACACCCTGCGTCAGGGGACCGAGCGGCTGGGTGAGGCGATCGGTGAAATCCGCACCATTTCCCATGACCTGCGCCCCTCGCTGCTTGACACATTGGGGCTGGCGGCGGCCGTGACCCAACTGGTCTCCGAGTTCGAGCAGCAGAGCGGCCTGAACATCCACTACACCCACGACCTGAGCAACCTGAAGCTGGCCGAAGGGGCGCCGGTCGCCCTCTTCCGCATCCTTCAGGAGGCCTTGACCAATGTCGAGCGCCACGCCCAGGCGCAGAACGTCTACATCGACCTGCAGGGCAATAAACGCCAGGTGCAACTGACGGTGCGCGATGACGGTGTCGGCTTCAACGCCGATGTCGGCCATTTGCAGGAGATACAAGGCGGCATCGGGTTGCGTAATATTCGCGAGCGCGTCGAGCACTTCCATGGCCAGCTGAACCTGTATTCCGCGCCGGGGCACAGCGAATTGACCGTGACCATGCCCGTCAGCGCAGCCGCCTGATTCCATCCCCCCACACAGGAAGCCCGTTCCGATCATGAGCGCCAGCCCGTCCATCCGCATCGCCCTGGTCGACGACCACTCTCTGGTTCGCGACGGCGTGCGCGCCCTGCTCTCGACCCGACCGCTGTTCGAAGTGGTGGGTGAAGCGGAGAACGCCGCTCAGGCACTGACGATGTGCGAGGACGTCAAACCGCACATTCTGCTGGTCGACATCGGCCTGCAGGACATGAACGGCCTGGAACTGACCCAGCTGATTCGCCAGCGCTGCCCGGCCATCAAGATTCTGATCCTGAGCATGTACGACAATCAGGAATACGTCGCGACGTCGATCCGTGCCGGCGCCAGCGGTTACGTGCTCAAGAACGCCCCGTCGCGGGAAATCGTCGCCGCCATCGAAGCGATCGCCACAGGCGGCACGTTCTACAGCGCCGAGGTGACCCTCAAGCTGGTGTCGAAGAAAACCGAAGAAAACGAACTGACCCCGCGCGAGGTGCAAGTGCTGGTCGGGCTCGCGAAAGGCCTGGACAACAAGACCATCGCGCGCGACCTGGCCATCAGCGTCCGGACGGTCGAAACCCACCGGCTGAGCATCCGCCGCAAGCTCAAGGTCGACAAACCGGCGGGCCTGGTGAAGTACGCGATGGAGCATGGGCTGCTGTTGCCGTGATCCATCGCGTTATTGCCGGGTCACGGGCGGCGTTCACCCTCACGTAATGCCTTTTCCGCGGCGTCCTGATCCACCGGCAAGGCGAACCTGAACGTGGCGCCTCGGCCGGGGACGTCGATCAGCTCGATGCGATACCCGTGCAACTGCAGGATCTGGTGGACGATACGCAACCCCAGGCCGCCATCGCGACGCGCCCCGCCGATGTTGAAGGGCCGCAGGAACAGGCCTTCGCGCAGTTCGGCGGCAATCCCCGGCCCGGTGTCGCTGACAATCACGTCGACGAAGTTGCCCCGGGGCAGCAGCGACACGCTCACCTCGCCCCCTTGCGGGGTGTGACGCACGGCGTTGTCGAGCAGGTTGGTGAGCACGCGTTCGATCAGCCCGAGATCGGCATGAACACCGGGCGTCGACGGCGCGAAGTGTGGCGTCAGCGTCAGCGAACGGGCTTCGGCCGCCAGTTCGAATTTCTGGAAGATGTCCTGCACCAGGTCGGTCAATGAAAACCCTTCAATCACCGGCACGACGAAACCGTGCTCCAGGCGCACCAGTTCGAGCAGCGATTGCGCCAGGCCGCCCACCTTGCGGCTCTGATCAAGCGCGATCCCCAGATAACGACGGCGTTCTTCGGCACTGAGGCTGGCGTCCTTGACCGACAGCACTTCGAGATAGCCATGCAGCGATGCCAGCGGGGTGCGCAGGTCGTGGGAAATGTTCGCGACCAGTTCGCGGCGGTCCTGGCTCTGCCGGGTCAAGGTCTGCCACTGCTCGCTCAGGCGGCTCTGCATCTGCCTGAACGTCGCATCCAGCACGGCAATCTCGTCGTGGCCCTGCGGCGCGCGCTCGGTATGAGTATCAGGCGGCGCCACCGGCGCAGCATTGATGTCGAACCCGCTCACCGAATCGGTCAGGCGGCGCAGCGGCCGGGTGATCCAGCCAAACGCCGCGAGCCCGGCCAGCAGGCACAGCAAGGCGATCAGACCGATTGCCCACAGCGCCGTGCTCAGGGCTTCGCTGGTGGCGCCGCGTTCGGCCAAACGGTCATGGGCTTCGCCCAACAGCACCACGTAGAGAAAGCCGGCGGGTTTGCCCATCACCATCAACGGCGCGGCGCTGAAGACCTTGCGGGTGGTCATGCTGCGCGGGTCATCGCCGAGGATCGGCAGCGGATCACCGGCCAGCAACCGGCGCACAGGGGCCAGATCGACACGGTCGCGCAGCACGCGGTCTCTGGGCGCGGCATCACCGACAATGCGCCCCGCATCGTCCAGCAGGTACACCTCGACACTGGGATTAACCAGCATCAACTGACTGAACAACTCGCGCACGGCGTCCGGCTTCAGGCCGTTGGCGTCCATCAGTTGGGTGTCACGGGCGATATGCTGCGCCAGATCCCGGGACAGGCCCTGCACCACTTCCAGCTCATGCATCTTGCTGGAACGCACCTGCAGCCAGACAGACGTGCCGCAGCAGACCAGCAACAGCAGCGCGAACACCAGCGACAGGCGTTGGGTCAGGGTCATGTTCACAGCGTCTCTCCCAACGTGTCGCCAGGCTCGGCGAATTTATAGCCGCGCCCCCAGACCGTGAGGATGCGCAGCGGCTGCGCCGGATCCGCTTCGATCTTCGCCCGCAGCCGGTTGATGTGGGTATTGACGGTGTGCTCGTAGCCTTCGTGGTTGTAGCCCCACACCGAATTGAGCAGGTCGAGACGTGAAAACACCTTGCCCGGTTGCCGAGCGAAGAAGTACAGCAGGTCGAATTCCCGAGGCGTGAGGTCCAGGACGCGGCCTTCCAGCAACGCCTCGCGGGTCAACGGGTCGATGAACAGACCCGCGCTGGACAGGCTGCCAGCGTCCATCTTCAGGTTGCGTGCCATGGCGTCGACCCGGCGCAGCAGCGCCTTGACCCTGGCGACCAGCTCCATCATCGAGAACGGCTTGGCCAGATAATCGTCGGCGCCCAGCTCAAGGCCCAGAATCCGATGCATTTCGCTGGAGCGCGCGCTGGTGATGATGATCGGCGTGTAGCGCGTCATGGCGCGCGCCCGACGACAGATTTCGAGGCCATCCACCCCTGGCAGCATCAGGTCCAGAATCAATGCGTCCCAGCCGCCTTGTTCGAGCAGACGCAGGCCTTTTTCGCCGTCGGCGCTGTGCACGACGTCAAAATGTTCGTCGCGCAGGTGCAGGCAGATCAGGTCGGCAATATGACTGTCGTCCTCGACCACCAGAATGCGTTTGGGCTGTTCCATGGAAAGTAAAACCTGACAGGCGCTTCGATCGCGCGATGTCCCATTGTGCCGATTTCGACGCCGCGCAGTTATCACGAATTGTTTAACTCTCGGTGAGGATTCCGGGAACAGACCGCCCCTAACCTTGGCTCATCGCAACAGGCCGCTCGTAATCGGCTGTGCAGAGGAGTCATCTCATGCTTTCAAGAAGACAATTCATGGTGCTGAGCGGCGGCGCAGGTGTGGCGGCGATTGCCCTCGGCATGCTGCCCAAATTCGCCGATGGCCAGGCCCTTGTCGCACCAGACGCCCCGATCGGCAGCTTTGAAGTCAATCACACTGACGATGAGTGGCACGCGCTGCTCAGCGACGATCAGTTTCAGGTGCTGCGCCGCGAGGCCACCGAAAGGCCCTACAGCAGCCCGCTGAACGAAGAGCACCGCAGTGGCACCTTCGCCTGCGCCGGTTGCCGGCTGCCGTTGTTTTCGTCGACCACCAAATTCGACAGTCACACCGGATGGCCGAGCTTCTGGACCACGCTGGACAATGCCACCGCCATCCGCACCGACACCTCGTTCGGCGTCCTGCGCAAGGAGGTTCACTGCCGACGCTGTGGTGGGCATCTGGGCCACGTGTTCACCGACGGCCCGAAGCCCACAGGACTGCGCTACTGCATGAATGGCCTGGCGATGAGTTTTGCCGAGCAAACAACATGACAACCGATGTGTAGGAGCGTGGCTTGTCCCGCGATCTGCCGGGGACCGGCAGCAAACCCGGTGCGTGCGGTGTGTCTGGGACAACGCGTTATCTGAATGCGTGACGACTTAGTCGCCGATTTCCGGACAAGCCACGCTCCTACAACGTCTTGCGTTGCTATCGAACTGCATTTATCTGAACGGAATAAAACCATGCTCCTGATCATCCTCGCCTACCTCGGCGGCGTGCTGACCATCGTCAGCCCGTGCATCCTGCCGGTTCTGCCGTTTGTCTTTGCACGCACCGGCCAGCCGTTCGTGCGCAGCGGCTTGCCGTTGCTGGTCGGCATGGCCGTCACCTTCGCGCTGGTGGCGACCCTGGCGGCGGTCGGCGGTGGCTGGGTCGTCCAGCTCAACCAGTACGGCCGCGGCCTGGCGCTGATTTTCGTGGCGCTGTTCGGCCTCACCTTGCTGCTGCCCAGGCTGGCTGAGCGCCTGACCCGACCGCTGGTGGCGGCGGGCAGTCGCCTGACTGAGACCGCCTCGACGGGTGCCGGGCCCAGCGTCTGGGCCTCGTTCATGATCGGCGTCGCCACCGGCCTGCTGTGGGCGCCCTGTGCCGGGCCGATTCTGGGTCTGGTCCTGACCGGCGCAGCGCTGCAAGGCGCAAGCATCGGGACGACGATTCTGCTGTTGGCCTACGCCGCCGGTGCCGCCACTTCGCTGGCCCTCGCCTTGCTCGTGGGCGGCAAAGTGTTTGCGGCCATGAAGCGCTCGCTGGGTGCGGGTGAATGGATTCGTCGGGGCCTGGGCGCCGCGATGCTCGCCGGCGTTGCCGCCATCGCGCTGGGCCTTGATACCGGCGTGCTGACGAAGATTTCCACGGCCTCCACCGGTGGACTGGAGCAAGCGCTGGTGGGGCGACTGACCGGGAATTCTCGCTCGGGCAACCCTGCCGAAGGCGGCGCGATGATGGCGCAGAACGTGCCGGGCCGCGACGGCCCCGGCAGTGCCGATCCGGCCAGCCCCGTAATGCAGGCGTCAGGCGCCATGATGATGGCGGCGAAGAACACCTCGCCAGGCCTGCCGGTGGAAGGCCAGCTGCCTGCGCTCGACGGCGCCGTGCAATGGTTGAACAGCGCGCCGCTGACCGCCGCGCAGCTCAAGGGAAAAGTGGTGTTGGTGGATTTCTGGACCTACTCCTGCATCAACTGCCTGCGCAGCCTGCCCTACGTCAAGGCGTGGGCCGACAAGTACCGTGATCAGGGCCTGGTGGTGATCGGCGTGCACGCGCCGGAGTTCGCTTTCGAGCGTGACGTGAAAAACGTGACCAAAGCCATGGCTGATCTGGGCATCGACTATCCGGTCGCCGTCGACAACGACTATGCCATCTGGCGTGCCTTCGATAATCAGTACTGGCCGGCTCACTATTTTGCCGATGCCAAGGGCCAGATTCGCTATCACCATTTCGGTGAAGGCGCGTATGACGAATCCGAGCGGGTGATTCAGACACTGCTGCGCGAAGCCGGCCAGACGCAGATCAGCACTGATCTGATCGACGCCAGCGGCAAGGGCGTGCAACAGGCGGCGGACATGGGTGACGTCAAATCGCCGGAAACTTACCTGGGCTACGATCGCGCCGAAAACTTCGTGTCCCAGGGCGGCGCCCGGCATGACCAGCCCTCAAGCTACAACACCCCGCCCACGCTGGCCCTGAACAGTTGGGGCCTGGAAGGACAGTGGAACATCGGCGCCGAGCGGATCAGTCTCGCCGCACCGGGCGGCAAGATCAGCTACCGCTTCCACGCCCGCGACCTGCACCTGGTGCTGGGCCCGGGCAGTGACGGCAAGCCGCTGCACTTCAAGGTTTCGGTCGATGGCAAGGCGCCCGCCGAAGCCCACGGCACCGACGTTGCGCCGGACGGGAGCGGCACGGTGACCGGGCAGCGCCTGTATCAACTGCTGCGCCAACCCGGCGACATCGCCGATCACACCTTCACCATCGAATTCAGCGATCCGGGCGTCTCTGCTTACGCCTTCACGTTCGGTTGAGTTCCGTCTCGCGTCAGGAGTGTCAGACATGAAAACATCACCCATCCACCGCTTCCGTTCAACGCTGCCGAGCGTGCGGCGCCATGGCTTGCGCCTGTTGGCAGGTGCCTTGCTGCTGCAGACCGCCGCGTGCTCGTTTGCCGGCAACGAAGACGCCGTGAGCATCGCGCCGCCGCAGCGGGATGAAGTCGTCAGCACCGCGCACAGCGAAAAGGCGGTGCTCGCCGGCGGCTGTTTCTGGGGTGTCCAGGGCGTGTTCCAGCATGTTCAGGGGGTGTCCCGCGTCGTCTCCGGCTACACCGGCGGCCAGGCCGATACCGCACAATACGAGCGCGTCAGCGAAGGCGATACCGGGCATGCCGAATCAGTGGAGATCACCTTCGATCCGGCGCAGGTCAGTTACGGCAAACTCCTGCAGATCTTCTTCTCGGTGGCGCACAACCCCACCGAGCTCAATCGCCAGGGCCCCGACCACGGCACTCAATACCGATCGGCGATATTCCCGCAGAGCCCTGAACAACAGGCCGTGGCTCAGGCCTACATTGCACAGCTCGACGCCGCCAAGTCATTCAACGCGCCCATCGTGACCAGGATCGAGCGCTACAACGGTTTCTACCCTGCCGAGGATTATCATCAGAACTTCCTCACCACCCACCCGACCTACCCGTACATCGTCATCAACGACCTGCCGAAGGTGAACCAGCTCAAGACGCTGTTCGCTGATCGGTACGCCGAGCAGCCGGTGCTGTTGAAGACCTCGCAATAACACTATCGACCCATCGGCGGCAGCCTGGTCTCGCTCGCTGCCGCTGGCAATTCAGGTCGTGAAGGGCCGTGCTTGAGCCCTCGACAGCGACTGATCCACGCCTTCTAAACCAAAGTATGAGTGGCGAACACCTACGTATCGGGCGCCGGTACCAAGGTACAAGTGACGCCCCCGGCGCCCGCGAATATTCTTCACACATCCCTGTCATGCAGGCCGGACCTCTCTTAGCTGTGGGATACAGACCGTATCGGACAGGCTCGTCGCAGAACACGTGAGGAGATTCACCATGTTTGCCGAACTCGCCCCCAGATCCGCGCTCAACGCCGAATTCGCCAGTGATGCCCATGGCCTGTACACCACGCTGCACGGTGAGGAACGGGCACAATTCGTCGCCTTGCTCAATGAACACCTGGGCACGACCCAGCAAGTGTGCGGCTTTGCCCGCGAGGTACGCTGGCGCTTGCGCAAGTTGAACTACCAGGCCATCAAGGAACTGTTCAAAGGCCTGGACCTGGCGACCCAGCAATTCGTGACGTTCCTGCAGGGCCGGGTCGAGAGCCTCAGCGGTGCTTCGGCGCAACAGGTCTTCCCCGCCGCCACTTTGCAAGAAGCGGAACAGGCAGCCGGCTTTCGTGAATGTTTTCAGGAGATTCACCAGTTGTCCCAGCAACTCAGCGGGTTGGTGGAGCGCACGCAACGCTTCATGGACCGTGCGGTAGACGCAGGGGATTACGCCACGGCCAATCTGGTCAGCGAGGTGCTGTACCGGGCCAACCAACTGGTCTGCAAGATCAAGCTGGACATTCCCACCGGTGCCTCGTTTACCAGTGAATGCCGCCAGCCCACCCGTCCCAACAGTTACTTTTCGACCATGGAGGTCTGGGCCCAGAGCCCTGGCCTGATGGGCATCAGCGCAGCAGAGAGCTACCGTTTTTGAATCCTTCGACATGCAGATCTCTCCTCCCTTTGGCGCCCGGTCCGGGCGCTTTTTTTACCCCTTCAGCGCACATCATCGCCGCGCTTCAGGGATACGGTCATCTGCACGTCATGATGCTCCGTATTCAAGGACGGCCGCACTGTTGATTCACGCAATTGACAGCCCCTTGTTCAAACTGCCACCCATTTGCGTTAAAAAGACGCTCGATCGTCGGCTTGCAGCGCTCTGGCACACGCCTCTGGCAGCCAGCCGCGCCTTGGCGTTTACAGCAAGAAGGCGCACGAGCGTCCAATAACAATACCGTTGAACCCTTGAGACTGACTGTCCCAAACCGGAGCCTGAGCATGAACAAACTCACAACAGTGGCGGGTGCACCCGTCGTCGACAACCAGAACTCGCAATCGGCCGGCCCCCGCGGCCCGCTGATGCTGCAGGACGTCTGGCTGCTGGAAAAACTCGCCCACTTCGACCGCGAAGTGATCCCGGAGCGTCGCATGCACGCCAAGGGTTCGGGCGCGTTCGGTACCTTCACCGTGACTCACGACATCAGCCGCTACACCAAAGCGCGCCTGTTCTCCGAGATCGGTAAGAAGACCGACATCTTCATCCGCTTCTCCACCGTGGCCGGTGAGCGTGGGGCTGCGGATGCCGAGCGCGATATCCGTGGCTTCGCCATCAAGTTCTACACCGAACAAGGCAACTGGGACCTGGTGGGCAACAACACGCCGGTGTTTTTCCTGCGCGACCCGCTGAAATTCCCGGACCTGAACCACGCGATCAAACGCGACCCGCGCACCAACATGCGCAGCGCCGACAACAACTGGGACTTCTGGAGCTCGCTGCCGGAAGCGCTGCACCAGGTGACGGTGGTCATGAGTGATCGCGGCTTGCCAAAATCGTACCGTCACATGCACGGTTTCGGCAGCCACACCTTCAGCTTCATCAGCCCGGACAACCAGCGTTTCTGGGTCAAGTTCACCTTGAAAACCCAGCAAGGGATTCAGAACCTCACCGATCAGGAAGCCGCAGCACTGGTCGCCGACGATCGCGAAACCCATCAGCGCGATTTGTACGAGAGCATCGAGAAAGGCGATTTCCCGCAGTGGAAAATGTTCGTCCAGATCATGCCGGAAAGCGACGCCAGCACGTACAAGGTTCACCCGTTCGACCTGACCAAAGTCTGGCCACACGCCGACTACCCGCTGATCGAAGTGGGCACGCTGGAGCTGAACCGTAATCCGGACAACTATTTCCACGATGTCGAGCAGGCCGCTTTCAACCCGGCCAACGTGGTGCCCGGCATCAGCTTCTCGCCGGACAAAATGCTCCAGGGTCGGCTGTTCTCCTATGGCGACGCGCAGCGTTATCGTCTGGGCGTGAACCATCATCAGATTCCGGTGAACGCGCCGCAGTGCCCGGTCAACAGCTACCACCGCGACGGCCAGATGCGGGTCAACAGCAACGCTGGCGGCACCATTGGCTACGAGCCTAACAGCAAAGGCGCTTGGGTCGAGCAACCGGACTTCTCCGAGCCACCGCTGGAACTGCACGGCGCGGCGGCCAACTGGGATTTCCGCAAAGACGATGACGACTACTATTCGCAGCCCCGCGCGCTGTTCCGCCTGATGACCGCCGAACAGCAGCAAGTGCTGTTCGACAACACGGCGCGGGCCATCAGTGGTGCCTCGGCACTGGTCAAGCAACGCCACATCGACAACTGCACCAAGGCTGATCCGGCCTATGGCGCGGGCGTCGCGGCAGCCATCGAGAAACTCGGCTGACGGATAATCGGCGTTGACAGGAAGGGGTGTTCAGGCGACGTTACTGACACCCCTTTTTTCTTGTCGAGCGGCACGCCATGAATGAACTCCAGCAGTTGAACGAAAGCCACGGCCTGTTGCTGGTGTTCGTCAACGTGCTGCTGGAACAGATCGGCCTGCCGGTGCCCGCCTACCCGACGCTCATCGTCACCGGTGCGCTGGCCATGCAGAGCAAACCATTGCTTGGCGCGGGCGTGCTGGTCGCCATGCTCGCCTGCCTGATCGCCGACGCCCTGTGGTACTGGGCGGGCAAGCGTTATGGCAGCGTGCTGCTCAAATCCATCTGCAAGATCTCCCTGTCCCAGGACACCTGCATTCGCCAGGGGCTGAACGTCTACGAGCGGGTCGGGCCGCGCGCGATGCTGCTGTCCAAATTCCTGCCCGGCGCGGGCGCACTGGTCACCACGGTCGCCGGCATGAACGCCACGCCGTTTGCGGTGTTCATGCGCTACTCACTGGCGGGATCGTTCATCTGGGCCGGTTCTGCCCTGTTGCTCGGCATGCTGTTCAGCGATGCGCTGATCCCGCTGCTGGACTGGCTGAGCGGCTACCTGCCCATCGCCATCGGCGCCGTACTGGGTTTGCTCGGCGTCTTCATCGCCTGGAAATACTGGAAACGCCGGCGCCTCCAGGCACGCACCGCCCGAGTGCCTCGCATCACCGTTCCACAGTTGCTGGCGCTGCGCGACTCCGACCAGGCGCCGGTGATCATCGATGTACGCCCCAGGTTTCATACGGCAGTGGTCGAAGGCATCCCCGGCGCTGTCTCCATCAGCCTGGAAGAACCGTTGGAGCCGTGGCTCGATCAGCTCGATGACGTCGACATGGTGTTCTATTGCGCTTGCCCGAACGAACTGTCCGCCGCCCTCCTCGCCGAAAAGCTCCACGCCCGCGGCCTGACCCGCGGCAAAGCGCTGGTCGGCGGCTTGGATGCATGGCGCGAAGCCCAGGTCGCGGCGTCCGATCCGCCGGTCAAAGCCGCCACGGCCTGACGACGTCTGATGCGGTTCGCGATCACCGTGTTGGCCTGATCACCGAATGCCGGTCGCGCGGGGGTCGTGGTGAGCAGGCTCGCTCCCACCGGGATCTTCGGGCATTGCCGAATTCTCCGGCCAGACACAAATCCAGTGGGAGCGAGCTTGCTCGCGAAGCTTTATCCAGGCACCGGATTTTCCAATACCTCGGCGCTCGACAGGTCAACCGAACACGTTGTTCAATGCAGAACGCTCTGCAGGAATTGCCGTGTGCGTGGGTGTTCGGGCGCTGAAAATATCTGCGCCGGCGGTCCCGTTTCGACGATCTTCCCGCCATCGAAGAACACCACCCGGTCCGCCACCTCACGGGCGAACCCCATTTCATGGGTGACCACGATCATGGTCATGCCCTCGGCCGCCAGGCCTTTCATCACGTTCAGCACCTCACCCACCGTCTCTGGGTCCAGCGCCGAGGTCGGCTCATCGAACAACAGCAACCGCGGTTTCATCGCCAGCGCGCGGACGATCGCGACGCGCTGTTGCTGTCCGCCCGACAACTCGCTCGGGTAGCCTTCAGCCTTGTGTCGCAGCCCGACGCGATCGAGCAATGCCAGTGCATGGGCCTGGGCGTCGGCCTTGGTCTGTTTTTTGACCTTGACCGGCGCCAGAATCATGTTGGCCATGACGGTCATGTGCGGAAACAAGGTGTAATCCTGGAACACCATGCCGATGTCTTCACGCAACCGCGCCATCGCCTTGCGATCATCGGCCCTTACCGAGTCGCCACCGTCCACCACCACGCTGCCGGCCGAGGGCTCTTCCAGACTGTTCAGGCAGCGAATGAAGGTCGATTTGCCCGAGCCACTCGGGCCGATGATGACCACTACCTCGCCCTGCGCCACATCCAGATCGACGCCCTTGACCACTTCGACTTCACCGAAGTGCTTGTGCAGCCCACGCACCGTCAACATGCTTTTCATAGACCGGCCTGCGCGCGCGTGGCGGCTTGCAGATTTTCCTGCGCGACGCGCAGACGATCCCGTCGTGCCTGGTTGGCCTGACGCTCCACTTGCAGACGGGCGTTCGCTCGCAGCAGGCTCGGGCCCAGCGACGACAGTGCAGGACCGCCGGCCGAATCGCGCGACTGCACGTTCGCGGTCGGGTCCAGGCACTCGCGAACCTTGTGCGCAGGCAGATTCAGGGCGTGACCGAGTTGCTCCATGGCGCAGGCGTCGACCATGTCGGTATCGATCCGGTGCGCGGGCAAACCGGCGTCCATCGCCATGCGCACTGCGGCACCCACCACATGATGCGCTTCGCGGAACGACAGATCGGCCTCCCGCACGATCAGATCGGCAAGGCCGGTTGCGGTGGAGAAGTCTTCACCGGCACGGCGTACCGCCAGGTCAGCATTGGGGATCGCCGTGCGCAACACCAGCTCCAACAGCTTCAGACAACGCAGGCTCTCCTCGGCCGCCTCCCAGAAACCCCTCGTCCCTTCGCGATTGGCGTCTCCTGTATGAGAAAAATTGCTGCCCTTGACCGTGACGCTTGCAGCCATCAGCAGACCGACGATATGCCCGGTGCGGCCTTTGAGGTACTCGAGCACGGTCGGGTTTTTCTTTTGCGGCATTATGCTTGAGGTCGCGGCCACGCTGTCCGGGAAATCGATCAGGCTGAACTCGTGGGTGCTCCAGACGAAATAGTCCTGAGCCACACGGCTCCAGAACACCGACAACAGGCTCAGGTGCGACAGGCTTTCCAGGATGAAATCCCGCGAACCGACAGCGTCCAGCGCGTTGTCCAGGTAACCGTCGAAGCCCAGCAGTTCGGCGGTGCGCGCACGGTCGATGTCAAATGGCGTGCCGGCAAACGCAGCGGCGCCCAGCGGACTCTGATTCATCGATTCCAGGGTTTGCGTCAGCCGTTTGCAATCGCGTTCCAACGCCTGCTCCACCGCCGACAGGTAATAGCCATACGTGATCGGCTGCGCAGGCTGTAAGTGGGTGTAGCCCGGCATCACCACTTCAGCGAACACTTCGGCGTTGTTCAGTGCCGTCTGCCGGGTCTGGATCAGCGCATCGATCAGGCTCATCAGCACCTCCCGGCACCGCAGCCGGTCAAGGGTGGCGAGGATGTCGTTACGGCTGCGCCCGGTGTGCAGACGGCCACCGATATCGGTGCCGATCTGCTCGATCAGGTGCGCCTCGTAGTTGAAGTAGGCGTCTTCACGAGAAGGGTCAAGGGTCACTTCGCCCGGCCCTGCGGCTTCCATATCCAGCACGCCCTTGGCCAGGGCCGTCGCGTGTTCGTTGCGAATCAGTCCCTGTTCAGCAAGCATCACGATGTGCGCCTTGTTGACGTTGCCCAGGTTGATGAAACCGTCGGCGAACCCTTCCAGACGAGGCCGGTAGATGTACTCGTTGACCTCAGGGGCGGTGGATTCTTTCAAGCGACGACTGACTTTGGATTCTTGCATGATCAAACCCCTTGACGAGTTACGCGCGTCGCTGGACGACCCAGGCGACGTTCGAGATAACGGCTGAGCCAGCTCAGCAATGAACAGATGACGAAGTACACCAGCAGCACCAGCCCGTAGACGCTGAATGCCGGGCTGACGCCGGTCATGACGGTGGAACGTTCGACGATGATCTGGCCGACCTTGAGGAACTCGCCGACGCCCACCAGGGCGCCCAGCGACGTGGCCTGCACCAGCATGGTCAACAGTCCCGTATAGGCCGGCAGAATGGCCTTCATCGACTGCGGCGCAATCACGTGCAGATAGATCTGCCAGGGGCGCAAACCCAGGGTCCAGGCGCTTTTCCATTGGTGCCGGGACACTGACTCAAGGCCTCCGCGAACGATCTCGATGCCGTTGGCACTGCCCCACAACGTAAGGCCGGTGACCACCGCCGCGAACGGGCTCAGGTCGAGCCCCAGCATTGGCGCACCGAAGAAGATGAAGAACACGTTGACGATCAGCGGGATCGAGCGGAACAGCTCGACGTAGCCGTGAATCACCAGACGCAACAGGCGGTTCTTCAGCGTTGCCAGCACGCCAAAGATCGCGGAGATGAGCGTGGTGAAGAGCAGAATCACCAGCGCCAGGCGCACGGTCATCCACAAACCCTTGAGCACGAACCCCCAGTTTTCGATCAGAAAATTCATCGCGACCTCAATGCCTGAAAGGCCGTTGCAGGTGGGCAGAGAGGCGTCCGGTCACCAGCGCCAGCATCGCCACCAGCGCCAGATACATCACGCAGATGGCGCTGAACATTTCGATCGCCCGAAAATCCGTGGCAATCCGGTCTACCGCCACGAAGGTCAGCTCGGCAAGCCCGATGGCCTGCAGGTACGACGAGTTTTTCAGCAGCGAAATCGCGGTGTTGAGCACAGACGGCAAACTGGTCCGAAAGGCGATTGGCAAGGCCACCAGACACAGGTACTGATGGGGCTTGAGACTCAGGGCCAGGCTCGCTTCTCGCATCTTGTGCTCGACCGTGGCCAGGCCGCCGCGCATGTTCTCCACTTGATAGGCCCCGGCCCAGAGCGACAGGCAAAACACCCCGGACCAGAACAGTGACAGTTCGAGCCCTACCGCCGGCAGGCCATAAAAAATGAAGAACAGTTGCACCAGAATCGGCGTGTTGCGGATCAGTTCCACATACAGCGCCACGATCTGCGCCAGCACGGGTATGCGCATTGCCCGGGCGGCACCACCGAGGATGCCGATGATCAAGGAGAACGCGATGGCCAGCAGCGATACCCGCAGCGTCATCAAGACACCGTCGAGCAGCGCCGGCCACTGCGCCAGCAGGTAATTGAAATCGAAATCCATGACAGCGCCCGGTCAGAGTTTTTCAGCGGGTTTGGCTTGCTCGAACACGCTCAGGTAGTAGCTCTGAATGTTTTCCGGAACGTATTGGCGAACCCAGCCGCCAAACAGCTTCTCCTCATGCATCTTCGCCACGGCGGCGCTGAGGTAATCGCGCCATGCTGCGTCGTTCTTGCGCACGCCGATGGCCGCATCGGATATCTGGAAAGGCTCATTGATCAGCCGCGCGTCGCTGTCATTGGCCGCGACCACCACCAGCGTCGCGGCATCATGGGTGTACGCGTCGGCGCGACCCTGACGGAAAGTCTGCAGGGCGTCGGCCGCGCTGTTCATGCGCAACGTCTTGACCTCCGGCATATGATCCTCGAACCACTTGGCCTGCACTGAGCCCTTGAGGGTGGCGAGGGTCTTGCCGTTGAGGTCCTTGATCGACTTGATCGGGCTGTCCTTCTTGACCACCACGTCACTGGCGCCCCAGCGATACGGCGTGGTGAAGTCGATGACGCGCTGTCGCTCCGGGGTGACGCCGAGGGTTGCAATGAGGAAATCGACTTTACGCCCCAACAGTTGCGGGACGCGGTTTTCAGCGGTGACACAGGTGAAGGTCACCTTGTCTTTGGAGCCTAGCGCCCAGAGCGCAATCTGCCTGGACATCTCCACTTCTACACCGGCGAAATCGCCATTGCCATTCTGGAAACCGTAGGGCGGCTGATCACAACGCACCCCGGCGCGCAATTGCCCTGCTTGCTTGATTTCATCTGGAACCGGCGGCAACTCAGCCGCGTGGACCTGCGTCACAGCTGCCAGGGAGACACATGAGAACGCGAGTGCGCGACCCAATACGTTCAATGAAAAAAGTCTGGATAAGAACGACATATTGCCTCCTGGTTACCTACCAGCGCAGCACCGCTCGACGCGATGACACGCAACGATTACAAGGGCAGAGAGCAGCGGGTTTACGGCGCGGCCTCACGGTTTGAGGTGCGCTTGATCATCGCGTCCGTCTGCGCGGAATCTTCGATGTCGAAAACAGTTATAAAGCCTCTGGCTCATGCCAACAAATGACAATACATTGGTCATCCATACCAAATTGATATGGCCTGCCATGAACTTCAAACAAGTCGAAGCCTTCCGCGCCGTGATGTTGAGCGGCTCGATGACCGCTGCAGCCGACTCGCTGCACACGTCGCAACCCAATATCAGCCGTCTGATCGCCCAGCTGGAACGCGCCAGTGGCTTCAAATTGTTCGAGCGCGTGAGCGGGCGGCTTTTGCCCACCGACGAAGGCGCAGCGCTGTTTGCCGATGTGGAGCGAGCGTTCATCGGCTTGCAGAGCCTGGAAAAGTCGGCGCAGAACATTCGCCGTGGCGGCACGGGGCAACTGCGCATCGCCGCAGTGCCCTCGCTGTCGCTGACGGTGTTGCCGAAAGTCATTCAGCGCTTCCGTCAGGAAAATCCCGAAGCGGCCATTTCGATCCACACCAGCGACTCGCCGATGGTCGCCCACTGGGCCGCTTCGCAGTTCTGCCATGTGGGCCTGGCCTCCTATGTTGGCGAAGACATGCCGGGCGTGCGTACGCGGAAAATCTGTGATGTGCCGGGGGTCTGCGTGTTTCCCGAGGGGCACCGGCTGAGCGAACTGGAGTCGGTCACACCGGACGATCTGAAAGGCGAAGAATTTATCTCGCTGTCCCTGAACGATGGCTCACGCACCCGCGTGGACCGAGCGTTCGCAGGTGACAAGGAACACCGCAAGCTGAATCTGGAAACGCCCTATGCAGCGACCGTGTGTTCATTGGTAGCGTTGGGGCTGGGCGTGAGCATCGTCAGCCCGATGGTGGCGCTGGAGTATCGGCACATGGGCATCGAAACGCGGCCGTTCCTGCCACAGATCCGGTTTTCGACTTACCTGCTGCTGCCGGAAGACCGGCCTCAGAGCATGCTGAGTCAGCGGTTCGGCGTCCTGATCGAGACCATGCTCACCGAGGCAAGCAAGGACTGGCAGGGATAGCGGGAGAAACAGCCGCACCTGTCCGCCAGCGAGGTGCATGCACGTGTGGGGGTGAGGCGGCTAGCGAAGGCTGAGTTCCGACGTTGAAAATCCGAGGGATGTACCGGCCGCTTCGTGAGCTTGCTCGCGAAGGCTTAATGCACTACCAGTAGGAGCGTGGCTTGTCCCGCGATCGGCGACGCAGTCGTCGTAAAACCTTGGCATGTGGTCTGCCTGATGTACTGCGTCATCCGATTCTGCTGCCGCTGCGCGCCAGTTCGCGGGGCAAGCCACGCTCCTACAAGGGACTTGTCGCGTTCCCGGGTCTCGGGACCAGGGCACGGAACTTGCGGAAGCTTGCTCGCGAAGGCTGATTTTCAGCCGCTGAATATCCTTCACTCACGCATCGATCAAATCCCGCTCAGTGCCAGGTCCATCGCAAAGTAGGTGAAAATCAGGTCCGCGCCTGCGCGTTTGATGGCGCCAAGGCTTTCGCGTACGACGCGGCCTTCATCGATGGCGCCGGCCTGGGCAGCGAATTTGATCATCGCGTACTCGCCGCTGACCTGATACGCCGCCAGTGGCAGGTTCGAGGCTTCGCGGATGTCGCGGATGATGTCCAGATAGGCGCCGGCCGGTTTGACCATCAGCGCGTCGGCGCCCTCGGCTTCGTCCAGCAGCGACTCGCGCAGGGCTTCGCGGCGGTTCATCGGGTTCATCTGATAGCTCTTGCGGTCGCCCTTGAGCGCCGAGCCGCCTGCTTCACGGAACGGGCCATACAACGACGACGCGAACTTGGTCGAGTACGCCATGATCGGCGTCTGGGTGAAACCTGCCGCATCCAGCGCCGCACGAATGGCGCGAACCTGACCGTCCATGGCGGCCGAAGGTGCGATCACGTCGGCACCGGCGCGCGCGGCCATGACCGCCTGTTTGCCCAGGTTCTCGATGGTGGCGTCGTTATCGACATGCGCGCCGTGCATCACGCCGCAGTGGCCGTGATCGGTGTATTCGCAAAAGCAGGTGTCGGACATCACGATCATTTCCGGCACAGCGTCCTTGATGGTGCGGGAAATGCGCGACACCAGGCCGTTTTCCTGCCAGGTGTCGCTGCCAGTGGCGTCCAGATGATGGGACACGCCAAAGGTCATCACCGACTTGATCCCGGCACGGGCATAGCGCTCGACTTCCTGCGCCAGTCTGGACTCGGGAATGCGGCTCACGCCAGGCATGCTGTTGATCGGCACGAAGTCGTCGACCTCTTCCTCGACGAAGATCGGCAGCACCAGATCGTTAAGGGTGAATTCGGCTTCCTGAAACAGCGCGCGGAAGTTCTCATTGCTGCGCAGGCGGCGTGGACGAGCGGCGGGAAACAGACTGGACATGGCAGTTCCTGATCGAGGATTGGCGAAAAGCGTCGGACCGGATCGAGGTCGCGGCGCTATCAATGGCGCGAAGCTTATTCCTGCCTCGCGCCGGATTCAAATATCGAGGCGATTAAGACAATTGCCGCACGCGCAACAGTCCAGCGGTTGCCATCGAACGAAACCCGTTGCGCATCGGTCATTAATCGGGAGCAGCACACCGTGTCGCTGCGCGATCCGTCTGGCGAGGCCGGCCTTGAACAGCCCTTCCGATTACCGCAACAACCGCTCACTGGACGGCCTGAACTTCTTCCTCGCCGACGTGCGCGACGGCTTGGGTCCGTACCTGGCGATCTACCTGCTGGCGGTGCACAAATGGGACCCGGCCAGCATCGGCCTGGTCATGACGCTCGCTGGTATAGCCGCTTTGGTGACCCAGACGCCAGCGGGTGCGCTGATTGACCGCACCCGCCGCAAACGACTGGTGGTCATCGTCGCGGCCCTGCTGGTGACGGCCAGTTGCCTCGTCCTGCCATTCATTGAGGGCTTCACCTGGGTCGCTATTACCCAGGGATTGGGCGCCATCGCAGGTTCCGTGTTCGCGCCGGCCATCGCTGCGATTTCCTTGGGCATCACCGGACCCAAAGCCTTTACCCGCCGTACCGGACGCAACGAAACCTGGAATCATGCGGGCAATGCCTGTGCCGCCTTGCTGGCCGGCGGCCTGTCGTGGCTGTTCGGTCCGATTGCAGTCTTCTATCTGATGGCGTTCATGGCGCTGGCGAGCATCGTTGCGGTCAGCGTCGTCGACGCCAAGGCCATTGACCACGACGTCGCACGGGGTTTTGATCCAGCTCGGCAACGCAATCACGAGCAGGCCAGCGTCGTGGCAACGTTGATGCACAATCGGCCGCTGCTGGTCTTCGCCATCTGCTGCGGGCTGTTCCATCTGGCCAACGCCGCCATGCTGCCGCTGGTGAGCCAGAAGCTCTCGCAGATCGACATGCGGCTGGCCACGCCGCTGACCTCGGCCTGCATCGTCGCGGCGCAGCTGGTGATGATCCCGGTCGCCTGGCTGGTGGGTGCCAAAGCCGATCAATGGGGGCGCAAGCCGCTGCTGATGGCGGGGTTCATCATTCTGCCGATCAGGGGAGTGCTCTATGTGCTCTCGGACAACTCGTACTGGCTGGTGGGCGTGCAACTGCTCGACGGCATCGGCGCAGGTGCTTTCGGGGCGCTGATGCCGCTGGTGGTGAAGGACCTGACGCGCGGCACAGGCCGTTTCAACGTCAGTCTGGGGGCGATCTCCACCGTGTTCGGCCTCGGCGCCGCGCTGAGCAACGGGCTTGCCGGGCTGGTGATCCGAGAGGCCGGATACGACGCGGCGTTCCTGACACTGGCAGCTATCGCGGCGCTGGCCTTTGTGCTGGTCTGGCTGGCCGTCCCGGAAACCGCAGACACCCTGACGGGCGACCCATCTCTGTCGCCGACCGCCGAAACCGGCACCTGAGCAGGCCAACCGCTACCGCAACGGCGAACTGGCCGCGCCTTCGCCCAAGGCCCGCTGCATGATCACGGTGTCGAGCCAGCGGCCATGCTTGAACCCGACCGATTCGAACACCCCGACCTTGCGAAAGCCCAGTCGCTCATGCAAACGGATCGAAGCGAGGTTTTCGCTGTTGCCGATGATCGCCACCATCTGCCGCCGGCCGTCCTCCTCGCAGCACTGGATGACCCTCTGCAGCAGCGCCTGACCGATGCCCGCCCCGGCCAGGCCGTCGCGCACATAGACCGAATCTTCGACAGTGAAGCGGTACGCCGGGCGCGGCCGGTACAGCGTGGCATAGGCGTAACCGACCACCTCGCCGTCGCGCTCGGCCACCAGATACGGCAAGCCGTTGGTCAGGATGTCGGTGCGCCGCTGTCGCATCTGCTCAAGCGTCGGTGGCTCGAGCTCGAAACTTGCGGTGCCGTTCGTCACATGGTGTGCGTAGATCGCCTGTACGGCGGGCATGTCATCGTCGCGGGCATCACGCAGGTTCAATGTCTGAGGCATGTGCAACCTTCTTTTCGGAGGAATCGTGGAGGCCGCAGTGGCTTTCCTTCGCCAACCGGCGGCGATGAAAAGGGCCCGCGCAATGATGACCGCTTGGCGAGGCAAAGCAATACCTGTGATGGGCCAACGCGTGAACGCTGAGGGGGCAATTGGGTTTAGAATGCCGCCCTTTCTGACTGCCGACCCGCCGACTTTCGATGAATTCCCACGCGCTGAAGACCCTCAACGAGCACCTGCTCGCCGCCCTCGCCCCTGCCCCCGCAGAAACCCGTCGGCTGTTCCATGGCCGCGGGCGCTGCTGGCCGGGCCTGGAGCAACTGACCGTCGACTGGATGCAGGGCGTGGTGCTGGTGTCGTTGTTCAAGGCACCGGCCGACGACCAACTCGATGCCCTGAAGCACCTGCTGGCTGACCTGGTCCAGACCCCGACGTGGAAAGCGTGTCAGGCGCACACCCTGCTGCTCCAGCACCGCTACCTGCCCGACAGCCACACCGAAACCCTGCTCGGCGAGATGCCTGAACAATGGACCCTGACCGAAGGCGGCCTGCGTTATCAGGTGGATTTCGGCAAAAAGCAGAACACCGGACTGTTTCTGGACATGCGCCACGGCCGCGACTGGGTTTGGGCCCAGGCAGCCGGCAAACGCGTGCTGAACCTGTTCGCCTATACCTGCGGTTTTTCAGTGGCGGCCATCGAGGGCGGTGCCGAGTTCGTGGTCAACCTGGACATGTCGCGGGCGGCGCTCAGTCGCGGTCGCGAGAACCATCGACTGAACGGACACGACCTTGCCAGGGTGAGCTTCCTGGGCCATGAACTGTTCAAGTCCTGGGGCAAAGTGAAGAGCAGCGGGCCTTATGATCTGGTGATCATCGACCCGCCGTCTTTCCAGAAAGGCAGTTTTTTGCTGACCAAGGATTACCAGCGCGTTTTGCGCAAGCTGCCGGAATTGCTGAGCGGCGACGGCACCCTGCTTGCCTGCATGAACGACCCTGCGCTGGACGCCGCTTTCCTGATTGCAGAAGTGACGCGCGAAGCGCCGGGGCTGCGCTTCGAACAGCGGCTGGACAATCCGCCGGAGTTCCCGGACGCAGAACCCGAGGGCGGGCTCAAGGCCCTCGTGTTCCGCCAGGCCTGAGCCCCTGAGGGGTCAGGCGCTGAGCCGGGAAATCACATCGTTCAGGCCCACCGACAAACCGTGCAAATCTTCGCTGGCCGTTTGCGTGCGCTTAACGTTGCTCTGGTTGGTGGTGGCAATCGCGGTGATCTCGGTGAGATTGCGCGAGATGTCTTCGGCCACCGACGTCTGCTCCTCCGCAGCGGTAGCGATCTGCCGGTTCATGTCGCGAATGGCCTCCACTGCCGTGGTAATGCGCTGCAGGGACGAGCCGGCCAGTGCGACCTGATCCACGCTTTCCTGGCTGCGCGCCTGCCCGCTTTCGATTGCCTGAGCAGCGTCGATGGCGCCGGTCTGCACCGAACTGATGATCTGATTGATCTCGGCGGTCGAGGCCGCCGTGCGCTGGGCGAGCGTGCGGACCTCATCGGCGACCACGGCAAATCCTCGGCCCGCATCCCCAGCGCGGGCGGCTTCGATGGCAGCGTTCAGCGCCAGCAGGTTGGTCTGCTCGGCAATGCCGCGAATCACTTCCAGCACCTTGCCGATCCGTCCGCTGTCGCTTTCCAGACGACGAATGACATCGGCGGTGTTGCTGATCTCGGCGCGCATCTGAGTGATGGCGGTGATGGTCGCGCTCATGACCTTGCCGCCTTCCTGAGAGCTGCGGTCGGCCTCGCTGGCAGCTTCGGCGGCCTGAGCGGCGTGGCGGGCGACTTCCTGCGCCGTGGCCGACATCTCGGTCATTGCCGTGGCCACCTGATCGGTGCGTTCGAATTGTTCGTGGGTGCCCTGCGCCATCAATGCCGCGATGGCCTTGAGTTCGCCACCGGCGCTGTCCAGATCGGTGGTGCTGCGCTTGAGCCGCGTGAACGTGTCGGCCAGGAAGTCGCGCAAGGTGTTGGCGGCCACCGCCAGACGCCCGAGTTCGTCCTGGCGGGTCACGCTGACACGGTCGCTGAAACGTCCCTGACTCAGTTGCGCAACGTATTCGATGAGCATGCTGATCGGCCCGACGATGTTGCGATTGACCATCCACAGCGTCAGAACGCCCACCAGCAAGGCAGAAGCCAGCATCACCAGCGTGCCGATCAGGATCGTCTGATCGGCGGTGCTGCTGATCTCCAGCGACTGTGCGTCGCTGCGTTTGCGAAGATCACTCACCAGCGCACTCATCTGCTCGCTGGCCGCGCGGTCGACACCTTTGACGGCCAGGTCACCGGCCACCGGATCGCCATTGGCCGCGACGAAGGCATCGCGTCCCTCGCGATAAGCCACGCCCAACGTGCGGTGCTCGTTGCGCAGGTTTTCGACCTGCGACTTGATCGATGCATCCAGACCACTCATGCCGCTCAAGCGACCCAAGGTGTCCTGCACCAGACGTTCCTGCTCCTCGAACTGACCCCAGAACTTGTCGCGGTCGGCCGCTTGCTTACCGCGCAGCAGCACGTTCTTCCACTCCTGGACCTGAACCTTGAATTGCAGGTTGGCCTGATCGACCAGCTGCGAGGCCTGCAACGGCCCTTCGATCAGCCCGCGGTAAGACTTCACGTTGCTGGACAGGAAATGAAAACATGCGAGGGCGATCAACAGCACCAGCACCAGGCTGCCGCTGAGCAGCGCCAGGATCTGCAATCTCAGGGATTTCGACATAGGGGGAATCTCATCAGGGAGGACAGCGTGCTCCGGGTGCGCCCGAAGGTTTGCCTGCTTGCCACTTCCCTGTGCCATCGCTTCGGCAACGAACCGAAAAACGATGGGCCTACCTAGCCTGCTTCGACCCGGCCATGCGCTTCTTTAAACTGCCGGGACGGCATCCGACAGGCGGTGAAAAAGCGCCAATGGAGCGTCTGATTGCCGGGTCAAAATTCTGTCGAGCAGGCGCCAAGTCGCTGATTTCCAAGCCCGCTGCCGACGTTCATTCTTTTTGACCGAACACTTGGGAAGGCCGACGCAGTACCGGGTCGAAAGGGTTGATCTTCTGGCTGATGGCGGCCGCCTCTCGCTTGAGCAGGTCCACCACCGTCGGCATGCGGTCAGCATTGAGCCGGTCGCTGATGGTCGCCACGCTCAACGCCGCCACCGCCTTGCCCTCACGATCGAGAATTGGCACTGCCAGCCCGGCCATGCCTTCCAGAACGCCGGTGTTGCGGGCGGCGTAGCCCTGGCGGCGGACCGTGTCGATTTCCGAGCGCAGCATCACTTCGTCATACAGGTGGAAGTCACGCAGGCGCGGCAGGTTGTAGCGGATCACGGTATCGCGCTCCTCTTCGGGCAGAAACGCCAGGATTGCCAGACTGCCCTGACCGACGCCCAACGCCACCCGACCGCCGATGTCCCCGGTGAAGGTGCGAATCGGGTAGGGCCCTTCGCTGCGATCCAGACACACGGCATCGAAACCGCTGCGCGCCAGCAGAAACAACGAATCGCCCAGAGACGCCGACAGGCGCAACAGGCTGGGCCGGACCACATCGCGCAGATTGCCGGACTGCCCGGCCCGCGCCGCCAGGGCGAAGAATTCCAGGCTCAGGCGGTAGCGTTTGCTGCGCACGTCTTGATCGACCATGCCCTCCTCCATGAGGCTGCGCAGCAGCCGGTGGGTGGTCGGTTGCGACAGCCCGACCTGCTGGGCCAGCTGCGTGACGCGCTCACCACCCTCAGGGCTCTCACCCAGGGCGCGCAGCACGGCAAAAAGGCGGGACACTGCGCCGACGCCTGTTTCTTTTGCAGAATCATTCCGCTCAATGGAATCCATAACGCCAATTCACCTGTTTTCATTCGCTGAACGAATAAATCTGAAAATACTACTCGCTCAATGAAATTCGTCGTTGAGCGCATCGTATTCGCAGGCTTAGGATCAGTCCACAGGGCGATTTGAATAACAGCGGCAGCCGACCCAGATCGAGCGCCAGCGTCCACGGCAACACGCACGTCTTCTCTTCGCATCTGCCCATAAAAAAAGCATGCCCTCGGCATGCACTAAAACAGGTGGAACGCAGCCATGGCATTTCTTCAACTTCAGGCGTTGTGCAAACGTTACGGCGCCGTCGATGCGGTCGTCGCCACTGACCTGTCGGTGGAAAAAGGCGAGTTCGTTTCCCTGCTCGGCCCCTCTGGCTGCGGCAAGACCACCACGTTGCAAATGATCGCCGGGTTCGTCGACGTCAGCGGCGGACGCATCGTGCTCGATGGCCGCGACATCACACACGCCAAACCGGCGAGCCGTGGTCTGGGTGTGGTGTTCCAGTCTTATGCGTTGTTCCCGCACATGACCGTGCGGGACAACGTCGCCTTTGGCCTGAAAATGCGCAAGGTCGCCGCCGCCGAGATCGAGCGCCGCGTCAGCCGCGTGCTGCAACTGGTGCGCCTCGATCAACATGCCCAACGCTACCCGCGCGAACTCTCCGGTGGCCAGCGTCAGCGGGTGGCACTGGCCCGCGCACTGGTCATCGAGCCGCCGGTGCTGCTGCTGGACGAACCGCTGTCCAACCTGGACGCCAACCTGCGCGAAGAAATGCAGTTCGAGATTCGCCGCATTCAGCGAGAAGTCGGCATTACCACCTTGATGGTCACCCACGATCAGGCCGAAGCGTTATCGATCAGCGACCGCGTGGTGGTCATGCAGGCCGGTCGCATCACCCAGATCGACGAGCCCTACAAACTGTACGAACACCCGCGCACGGAGTTCATCTCCGGCTTCGTCGGCAAGGCCAACCTGCTGCGCGGCGACCGCGACGAACACGGCGCCGCGCAAGTTCGCCATCAGTCTGGCCACGGTGCCCTGACGCTGAGCCTGCGCCCGGAAAAGATCGACCTGGTGCCGGCAGGCGATGGGCGCCTGCAAGGCAGGATCGTCACCCGCTACTTCCTCGGCAGCCAGTGGCTGTACCGTGTCGAAACGCCGATCGGGGACATTACCGTCGTGCGGCGCAACGATGGCGACGCGCCCATGAACGAAGGCACCGTGGTGGGCCTGGACTGGCCATCCGAACTGCTGCGCGTACTCAGCGCCGATGAGGTGTCGGCATGAGCGGCGCCAGCGTGCTGCGCGACACCGGTCGCGGTTACCTGTTGTCGACGCCGGCCCTGGCGCTGTTCGTCGGCCTGCTGGTGCTGCCCCTGCTGCTGACGCTGGTGCTGTCGTTCAACGTCTTCGACTACGAGGTCGGGGTGAAGGGCGATGCCTGGACCTTTGCTCAGTACTTGAACCTGGTGACCGATTCGTACTTCTACGAAATCTTCTTGCGCACGTTCTGGATCAGCGCGCTGGTCACCTTGCTGTGCGTGGTCATCGGCGTGCCCGAAGCGTACATCCTCAGCCGGATGGGAACGCCGTGGCGCTCGATCTTCCTGATTCTGATCCTCACCCCGCTGCTGATTTCGGTGGTGGTCCGAGCGTTCGGCTGGAGCCTGCTGCTGGGCGCCGACGGGCTGGTGAATCAGGCGATCCAGGCGCTGGGCGGTCGTCCGGTCAAGATGCTCTACACCCCTTTCGCGGTCATTCTGGCGCTGGTCCACGTCATGCTGCCGTTCATGATCATCCCCGTGTGGACGTCGCTGCAGAAGCTCGACGCCTCGGCCGAGCAGGCGGCGCTGTCGCTGGGTGCCACGCAGGCCAAGGTCATGCGCCTGGTGGTCCTGCCGCAAGTGATGCCTGGCGTGCTGTCCGGCACGCTGATCGTGTTCGGCCTGTCGGCCAGTTCCTTCGCTATACCGGGCCTGCTGGGCGGACGACGCCTGAAGATGGTCGCCACTGTGGTTTACGACCAATACCTCTCGGAACTCAACTGGCCGATGGGCGCGGCCATCGCGGTCGCCCTGCTGTTGATCAACCTGCTGGTGATGCTGTCGTGGAACCGGCTGGTCGAAGGCCGCTATAAAAAATCCCTGGGGGAATGATCGATGTCCAAGAATGGTCCTCTGGCCCTGTCCTTCCATGCGCTGGTCGTGGTGTTCATGCTGGCGCCGCTGCTGGTGGTGTGCCTGGTGGCGTTCACGCCGGAAAACACGCTGAGCCTGCCGTGGCACGGCTTTTCACTGCGCTGGTTCAGCGCGGTGTTCGAACGCGCCGACTTCATCCAGTCGTTCTATAACAGCCTGATCCTGGCAGTGGTTGCCGCGACCCTCGCCACGCTGATCGCGGTGCCGGCGGCGCTGGCGATCACCCGCTACCGGTTTCCAGGCCGTGATTTTCTCAATGGCCTGTTTCTCTCGCCGATCATCATTCCCCACCTCGTGCTGGGCGTGGCGATGCTGCGCCTGTTCGCGCTGATGGGCGTCAACGGCAGCTTCGTCTGGCTGACGTTCGCCCACGTGGTCGTCATCACGCCTTATGTCTTGCGCCTGGTGATTGCGGCAGCGATCGGCATGGACCGCAGCGCCGAGCAAGCCGCCGAATCACTGGGCGCCAGCCGCTTCACCCTGTTTCGCCAGATCACCCTGCCCATGATCCTGCCCGGCGTCGCCGGTGGCTGGCTGCTGGCGTTCATCAACAGTTTCGATGAAGTGACCCTGTCGATCTTCGTCACCTCGCCGTCGACCCAGACGCTGCCGGTGCGCATGTATGTCTACGCCACCGAATCCATCGACCCGATGATGGCGGCCGTTTCGGCGCTGGTGATTGCGCTGACGGCCGCCACCATGATCATCCTCGACCGCGTGTACGGGCTGGACCGCGTGCTGGTGGGGCGTCACTGATGAACATTCGTTTACCCGTCTTTTGCCGCACAGAGAGAGCGCCATGGCTTTGCTGAAACGATTGGCCGAACACGACCGCGACGTGTTGCCCTTCACCCTCGATGGTCAGGCGGCCAGCGGCTTGCGGGGCGATACGCTGCTCACCGCGGTGCTGACGGCCGATGACTACTTGCGCGGCAGCGACTTCAGCGCCGAACCGCGCGCCGGGTTTTGCCTGATGGGCGCGTGCCAGGATTGCTGGGTCCGACTGGGCGACGGGCGCCGCGTGCGCGCCTGCTCGACGCTGCTCGAAGCGGATTTGCGTGTCAGTCGCGAACCGGGACGGCGCCCATGAGCGGTCAGGACGTGGTCATCGTCGGTGCCGGCCCGGCAGGCATCCGCGCCGCCCAGACCCTGGTCGCCTATGGCCTGCGACCGAGCCTGATCGACGAAAGCCTGCGTGGCGGCGGGCAGATCTATCGTCGTCAACCGGAGAATTTCAAACGCTCGGCGAAAGCCCTGTATGGCTTCGAAGCGTCAAAAGCCCAGGCCGTGCACGCGACGCTGGACCGGCTGCAGAAAGACATCGACTACCGGCCGCAGACGCTGGTGTGGAATAGCGAGCAACACACCCTCGACACGCTGTGCGACGGCGTAGCCGAGCAGGTTCGCTACCGGCAGCTGATCGTCGCGACCGGCGCCACCGACCGCATTCTGCCGGTGCCGGGCTGGACATTGCCGGGCGTCTACAGTCTTGGCGCGTCGCAGATCGCCCTGAAATTCCAGGGCTGCGCCATTGGTGAGCGGGTGGTGTTCGCCGGCAGCGGCCCACTGCTGTATCTGGTGGCCTACCAGTACGCAAAAGCCGGCGCGCAGGTCGTCGCGGTGCTCGACAGCTCGCCGTTGTCCGCCCAGGCACGCGCCCTGCCCGCGCTGCTCGGCCAACCGGCCACCCTCGCCAAGGGCTTGTACTACCGAGCCTGGCTGACCGCCCACGGGGTGGCGGTGCATCAAGGCGTGGCGCTGCGCCGGATCGAGGGCGAACGTCGGGTCAGCGCGGCCGTTTATGCGGCCGATGGGCAGGAACAGGTGCTGCCGTGCGATGCCATCGCGTTCGCGCATGCGCTGCGCAGCGAAACTCAGCTGGCGGATCTGCTCGGCTGCGACTTTGCCTGGAGCCCGCTGAACCGCGCATGGCTGCCGACCCGCGATGCGGCAGGCCGCAGCAGTGTCGACGGGGTTTATCTGGCTGGCGACGGCGCCGGAATCATGGGCGCAGACGCCGCCGAAATGGCCGGAGAACTGGCGGCGTTGACCCTGCTCGGCGACATCGGTTACACCGTCGACCGAACACGCAGCCTGGCGTTGCAACAGCGACTGGAGGCGATTCAGCGTTTTCGCCGTGGCCTGGAGACCGCCTTTCCGTTCCCCGAAGACTGGGCCGCCAGGGCGCCGGATGAGGTGATGATCTGCCGCTGCGAGGAAATCACTGCCGGCGACATTCGCCAGACCGTTGCCCAGGGTCACTGGGAAATCAACCGGGTCAAGGCGATGTGCCGGGTCGGCATGGGTCGCTGTCAGGGCCGGATGTGCGGCCTGGCCGCTGCCGAAATCGTCGCGCAATCCTCCGGGCGCGACATCTCAGGTGTTGGCCGCCTGCGCGGGCAGGCGCCGATCAAACCGCTGCCCTTCGGCGTGGAGACAGAACGATGAGCCAGCCGCTGGAAGTCGACGCGCTGATCATCGGCGGGGGCATTGTCGGCTCTTCGGCCGCGCTGTTCCTGGCCAGAGCCGGCAAGCGCGTGGCACTGCTGGAACGGGATTTCTTCGGTTCGCACTCGAGTGGGGTCAACTATGGCGGCGTGCGCCGTCAGGGACGTCCATTGTCGCAGCTGCCGCTTTCCCAACGTGCCCACAGCCTGTGGGGCGACCTGCATAACCTGATCGGCATCGACGGCGAATACCTGCGCTCGGGCCACCTCAAGCTGGCCCGCGGCGACCACGACATGGCCGCGCTGGTGGCCTACGAGCAGGCTTCCCGCGGCTTCGGCCTGGACCTGCAATTGCTTGACCATGCTCAACTGCGCCTGCGCTTTCCCTGGGCGGGCGACGTCGCGGTCGGCGCCTCGCTGTGTGCCGATGACGGCCACGCCAACCCGCGTCTGGTGTCGCCCGCGTTTGCTGTCGCCGCCATGCGCGCCGGGGCGCACGGGTTCGAGCAGGCGGCCGTCACCCAAGTCAGCCATGACGGCCAGGCCTTCGCCGTACGCACCGCTGACGGGCGCGGCTTTCGCGCTCTGTGGCTGCTCAACTGCGCCGGCGCGTGGGCGGCGCACCTGGCCAGCCAATTCGACGAGCCGGTGCCGATGCAGTCGGGTCACCCGGCCATGCTGGTCACTGAACCCCTGCCGATGTTCATGGACGTCAGCACCGGGGTCGAAGGCGGCGGCATTTATGCGCGTCAGGTCGCGCGGGGTAACTGCGTGCTGGGCGGTGGCCAGGGCTTCGCGCTGGACCCGACGAGGGCGCGGCCGGGACAGGCGGCGATTCTCGACATCCTGCGCAACGCCGCCGAACTGTATCCGCCGCTGGCCGGCGCTCAGGCGATTCGCACCTGGAGCGGCACCGAAGGCTATCTGCCGGACCGCGAGCCGGTGCTCGGCGCCAGTTCCACGCAACCGGGTCTGCTGCACGGCTTCGGTTTTGCCGGATCGGGCTTTCAGATCGGTCCTGCCGCTGGCGAAGCGCTGGCGCAGATCGTCTGCGAAGGGGCGCCGCGGATCGCCCTGGACGCTTTTTCGATCTCCCGTTTTCAACCCGTCAAACCTGCCACCGCCGTGCCGCCCCGTGCGGATAACGTCATCCCTTTGCTCAGAGGAAAATCGCAGCCATGAACAGCATGAACAACGTGAAACGTCTGGCCCTGACCGGCCTGTCCTGCTTGCCGCTTGCCGCCCTGCTCGCTTCGATGCCGGCGCAGGCCGAAACCACGCTGTACCTGGGCATGAACGGCGGCACCATGGAACGCCTGTATGCCGATCAGGTACTGCCTGCGTTCGAGAAAGCCAACAACGTCAAGGTGGTCATCGTGCCGGGCACGTCTTCGGACATTCTCGCCAAGGTCCAGGCGAGCAAGGACAATCCGCAGATGCACGTGATGTTCCTCGACGACGGCATCATGTACCGCGCGATCTCCATGGGCCTGTGCGGCAAGTTGCAGCCCAGCGCGACGCTGGCGGACATTCCGGAAAAAGGCAAAATCAAGGATGAGGCAGTGGCCGTGAGCCTTGGCGTGACCGGCCTGGCTTACAACACGAAGATGTTCCAGGAAAACGGCTGGAGCGTGCCGACGTCCTGGGCGGACATGGCCGACAAACGCTACAAGGACAAGCTGGTATTCCAGTCGCTGGCCTCGTCGACCTTCGGCCTGCACGGCTTCCTGATGTTCAACCGTCTGCAGGGCGGCGATGAAACCAATGTCGAACCGGGCTTCAAGGCCTGGCCGAAAACCGTTGGCCCGAACGTACTGGAATACATCGCCAGTTCCGCGAAGATCTCGGAAATGGTGCAGACCGGCGAGGCCGCGCTGTTCCCGCTGACGCCCACTCAGGTCACCGCGCTGAAACTCAAGGGCGTGCCGGTCGAATACGCGCCACCCAAGGAAGGTGCTGTGGTCCTCAACGTGGCCGAATGCACCATTGCCAATAACGATCAGCCGGAACTGGCGCAAAAGCTCGCCGAATTTCTGCTGACCCCGCAAGCGCAGGCGCCGGCACTGGAGATGGGCGACCAGATTCCGTCCAATCCTAAAACCCCGACCACGGAGAAAACCCGTGGTCAGGTGGAGGCCATGAACAAGTACCTGGAAACCGCCGTGACCATCGACTGGGATAAGGTCAACCAGATCCGTCCGGAATGGAACGCTCGCTGGAGCCGCACGATCGAGCGGTGATTCCGGAGCCGGGCGCTGGCACGGCAACAATCCAACATCCGGCCCAACTATCCCACCTCGTCACAGTCACAGCCTTAACCCCCCCTGACTGCTGACGAGGCCGGATGAGCTTTATTCTTTGCATGACTGTGCTCGGCGTTCTGTTGATGCTGCTGGCACTGACCTCTTCTTACCTGCGTTGGCTGCCGGTCACGACCTCGGCGGTGTGCCTGGCGTTTGGCGCGCTGATCGGCCCCTGGGGGCTGGATCTGGTGCAGCTGGACGTGCGCGACGCACGCCACTGGCTGGAGCGCCTGACCGAAGTCGCAGTCTTGTTTTCCCTGTTCAACACCGGCATCAAACTGCGACTGCCCCTGCACCGCAAGGCGTGGCACACCGCTTACCTGCTCGCAGGACCCGTGATGCTCGCCAGCATCATCGGCGTCTGCCTGGCGGCGCATTATCTGTTTGCGCTGCCTTGGGCGGTGGCGCTGTTGCTGGGCGCAATGCTGTCGCCCACCGACCCCGTGCTCGCGGGGCTTGTGCAGGTCAATAACGCGCAGGACTTCGACCGGGTCCGCTTCGGCCTGTCCGGGGAAGCGGGTCTGAACGACGGCACCGCGTTTCCTTTCGTGATCTTCGCCCTGCTGTTCTTCGGCCATGCCAATGGCAATTTCGACTGGGTTCAGGGCTGGTTCCTCAAGAGCATCATCTGGGGCGTGCCCGTGGCACTGCTGATTGGCTACGGCCTTGGCCGCAGCGTCGGGCACCTGATGATTTACCTGCGCATCAAGAATGCCGACAGCACCAGTTCGCCCAACGATTTCCTCGCCCTGGCGCTGATCGCCATGGCCTACGTGGTCGCCCAGGGCCTGGGCGCGTTCGGCTTTCTCTCGGTGTTCGCCGCAGGCCTGGGCTTGCGTCATGCCGAGGTGCGTACGACGCAGTCGGATGTCCCGGCCGAGCACGTCGCCAAACCGGTGCTCGGGCACATGGACAGTGCGCCGGAGGCGGCCACCGTGCCCCAGGACGAGGAGATCAGCGAGTCTCAACTGGCCGCGGGCGTGATGATGGGTGACATGCTGGCCTTCGGCAGTCTGGTCGAGCGTGCGATGGAAGTGCTGCTCATCACCCTGCTTGGCGCCGCCATCGCGCTGTACTGGGACTGGCGCGCGGTCGGTCTGGGCCTGGCGCTGTTCTGCGTGATCCGGCCGCTGAGCGTGTGGATGCTGATCAGGGGCGAACTGCTGACAGGCTCGCAGAAGGCCTTGGTCGGCTGGTTCGGCATCCGCGGAATCGGCTCACTTTATTACCTGTGCTACGCGCTGTCTCACGGCCTGCCCGAAGACATCATTCAGACCAGCATCAGCCTGACGTTGTCGGTGGTTGCGCTGAGCATTCTGCTGCATGGCATCAGCATCCAGCCGCTGCTGGAACGCTATGAACGCAGCATGAGCACCCGCAGCGACGACCTCGACCCCGAGGCGTGAATTGCTGCCGTGACGTTTTGACGCGCGCCATCGGTCGCGATTCCCGCGCCGGGTTCGTGCCCGCCAGCCGATAATGGGAGCCCAGAACTCCCGCGATAGAGCGTATCGATCAATTCATCGGAACAAGCGATTGGACGCTCTACGCTCAGGTCGGTAGCTTGCTCACTAACTGATCGCGTCATTTTTTTCGCCGCTGTTCGGCGAGCAATCAGACGCACATCGTTGCCTGTACAGGGACCTGCCGCCGTGTCACCCACACGATCGCGCATCATGACCGGACGCTTGAAAACACCCGAATAAAGCTACCTCCCATTTTGCGTGGCGCGCGGCATTCTTGCCGTAGCGCAGGCCATTGCGTGCGAGTCCAGAATCATGTCAATCAACACTCCACACCAGATCGCTGAGATGACCGTCGAAGCGGGCGTCAAGAAGTCCCATCTGCCCGCGCTGTCGATCATGGTGCTCGGCTTCCTTGCCGGGGCCTTCATCGCACTGGGCTTTCTGCTGGACATTCACGTCAGCACCATGATCCCCGGCCCTTGGGCCTCGCTGGGCAACCTGCTCGGCGCCGCAGTCTTCCCGATCGGCCTGATCCTGGTGATTCTGGCCGGCGGTGAATTGCTGACCGGCAACATGATGAGCCTGCCCACCGCCATGTTCGCCCGGCGGATCTCGGCGGGCGCCGTCGCTCGCAACTGGCTGCTGGTGACGTTCGCCAACCTGCTGGGCGCCCTGTTCATCGCCTACTTCTTCGGCCACGTGCTGGGGCTGACCGAAGGCGCGTACCTGAACAAAACCCTGGCCATCGCCAACGCCAAGGTGAGCGCCGACTTCGGTCAGGCCTTCATTTCCGGCATCGGTTGCAACTGGCTGGTGTGCCTGGCGGTCTGGCTGTCTTATGCGAGCAAAGACGTCACCGGCAAGATCCTCGGCATGTGGTTCCCGATCATGGCGTTCGTGGCCATCGGCTTCCAGCACGTGGTCGCGAACATGTTCGTGATCCCGGCAGCGATTTTTGCCGATGCGCTGAGCTGGACTCAATTCGTCGAGAACTTCGTCGCAGTGTTCCTCGGCAATGCCGTGGGAGGTGCAATTTTTGTCGGTCTGGCGTATTACGTGTCATATTCGAGGGCCACGCAGGCTCCGGTGACCGGCGATGGGGTTGCGACAATCGCGCAGCCCACGGGTCACAAGATTTAACGCTTCAGTCGCGCGCACCGTGAACCCGGTACGCGCGGCCTGCTTCTGCCACGCAGCACGCTGTCGAGATAAGCAATGTCAGATCGAATTCTGCTAGACGGGTTTTCACGCAAAGTCGATTACGTACGCATGTCGGTGACCGATCGCTGCGATTTTCGCTGCGTCTACTGCATGGCCGAAGACATGACCTTCTTGCCGCGTCAGCAGATCCTCTCGCTTGAAGAGATCCATCAACTGGCCGAGCGCTTCGTCGCGCTGGGCACCCGTAAAATTCGCCTTACCGGCGGCGAGCCGCTGGTCCGCGCAGGCATCGTCGGCCTGTGCAAGAACATCGCCGCGCTGCCCGGCCTGCGCGAACTGTGCATGACCACCAACGGCTCGCAGCTGGACAAACTCGCCGTACCGCTTTTCGAAGCCGGCCTGACGCGCCTCAATATCAGCCTGGACAGCCTGGACCCTGCGCTGTTCAAGGAACTGACCCGCACCGGCGAGCTGAGTAAAGTGATTGCCGGTATCGACGCAGCCATCGCCGCGGGCTTCCAGCGCACGAAGCTCAATTGTGTGGTGATGCAGGGCCGCAACGATCACGAAATCAATGATCTGGTGGCGTTCGCCATCGATCGGGGCCTGGACATCACCTTCATCGAAGAGATGCCCCTGGGCGTGATCAGCGAACACAGCCGGGCCGAGTCCTTCTTCTCCAGCGAGCAGGTGCGCGAGCGCATCGCTGAACGCTACACGCTGATCCACTCCACCGAATCGACACAAGGCCCGTCGCGATACTGGCGCGTGGCCGAAGCGCCGGACATCCGCATCGGCTTCATCTCGCCCCACAGCCACAACTTCTGCGCCACTTGCAACCGGGTGCGCGTGACGGTCGAAGGCCGCTTGCTGTTGTGCCTGGGCAATGAACATTCGGCGGACCTCAAGGCCGTTCTTCGCGCCAACCCCGGCCAGCCGGAGAAGCTGGAAAAAGCGATCATCGACGCCATGCAGCTCAAGCCCTACCGCCACAACTTCGAGCTCAACGATGACGTGCAGGTCGTGCGCTTCATGAACATGACCGGCGGCTGACACGCGTCACACGTCCTTGCTCCAGTCACGCCCGTGCTGTTGCGATGTGCGGGGCAGCGGCTCAGTCCCGCCGGGGAGTACGCCCCGCCGCCAGTTCCAGCAAGGCCCTGGCGACATCGATCATTCGCTGACCCCGCTCCATCGATGACACGCGCAGCCGTTCATAGGCGTCATGTTCACTGAGCTGGTATTCGTCCATCAACAATCGCTTGGCCCGTTCAACCAGCTTGCGTTCATTTAACGCCTGGCGGGCCTCGTCGCGCTCGTCATTGGCCGTCAGCAGGCGCCGCGTCTGCGAATGCAGCATCTCCAGCACCGACCGCCCCAAGTGATGACCCAAGCCATCACGCGGCACCGTGCTCAGGTCCAGCGCCTGAACGTTGAACAGCAGCGCCTGATCTGCGCAGGCGGCACTCTCAAGGCTGACCAGCCGGTCGAGCAGCGTGCGATGGTTGTCCAGATCGGCGCGCGCCTGGCGGATGCTCGCCTGACAGGTGCTCGACAGCACCTGGGCCAGACGGGTTTCCACCTCGCGCATGGCATCGATGCGGGCGGTGGTCAGGTCGAACCATATCTGCGACAGCGTCGGATCGACCCGCTCGCTTTCGGACGTCTTCAGCGCCACGGTCCTGAGCCGGGTCACCTGCGCCGAGGTGTCGCTGGCCTGCAGGTTCAGCCACAGGCGCCGTGCTTCATCATCGGCAAACTCGGCGAACGTCTGAAAGCAGCGTTCCTGCCCCTGCACCAGATGTTCGATGCGCTCGCGCACCAGCGTGTCGAAAAAGCCCGCCGCGAAGCCGTTCACCCCGATCGCGCGCTCCTGCCCCGCCAGCTCCTTGCCCTGCATGAAATTGAACAGCGCCACCAGCACGCGGGTGACAGGAGGATCGATCGCTGTGTCGGCCGCCTCGAACACCACTGCCAGCAACCCACCGATCAGGCGCGTCAGTGCCGCCGTGGCCTCGACTGGGGTCAGGCGCTGATCGCGAATGCGTCGGCGCAAGCCCGGCAGATCGTCGAGCGCGTGCATGACGAACGCCAGACGGTTGAACAGCCGCGCACGGTCCGAAGCGCTCGCCGACTCCAGATCGATGCCGTCAAAACAGGCGACGACACGCTGCTCGACGGCGCTGGCCTGCGCGCTCAATGCATCAAGCCGGGGCAATTGACGAGTGTCCTTGCTGCCCAGATAGACATTCGAATACCCCCGCTCGCGCTGCAAGGCATGCACCCATTGGCTGATCAGCGTGACCAGCTCACAGGTCTGCGCCAGGCCCTCCAGCCCCGCCAGCTCGCTGCGCCGGGCGGCGAGCATGAAACGCAAAGCGGGCGGCATGTGGATGTCGGTCATACGCGTCAATTCTCAGGCAGGAAACCGACCCTTCATGCAAAAGCAGGGCCTTTGCCGGTCTTCAGCAGTGGCTGGCCTCAGCCTTGTTGCGTCAGGGCTTCAAAGGCTTCCTCGATGTCGCTGGCTCGCGTCGGACGAACCAGCCGTGTGACCTCCTGGCCATCGCGCATGAACACCAGCGTTGGCCAGAGTTTGACGCGGAACGAGCGGCCCAGACGGCGACCGCTGCCGTCTTCGATTTTCAGTCTGCGTACCTGCGGATAGTCCGCACTCACCTCACCGATCAACGGTTGTGCGGCATTACAGTGCCCGCACCAGTTGGTGCCGAATTCGATGACGCTGGCGCCAGCCAGTGCATCCACGTCGGCGCGAGTGAGGGTTTCTGCAACGTAGGGCTGGCCGGACATTTCAACTCCCGATGAGGCGTGCGTCGCCTCGTGGCTGTTCATGGATGGGCGTTTCAGGAATGCGTGCTGGGTGATCGCCTGGCGGCAAGTCTAACCACGCACGCGGTGATGAAACAAAGACCCGCCAGGGCAGCAGCGGTTTCCTAGACATCAAACCACCGATCACTTTCATTTGAATAGTGACTTGCACAATGAAAGCCACATCGTTAGATTACACCCATCATTTAGAAGCCGTCACCGGTTTCGGAGGTCTGGTCATGAAGAAGAAAAGTTTCGCCGACATGCCCTGCCCGATCGCCCACAGCCTGGAACACGTGGGTGACTGGTGGAACATTCTGATCCTGCGTGACATGTCTTACGGCCTGAGCCGGTTCGATGAATTTCAGAAAAGTCTGGGCATCGCCAGCAATACCCTCACCCGTCGCCTCCAGGGGCTGATGGCGTCGGGGCTGGTCGAGCGCTGCGCCTACAGCGACAAACCGATCCGTTATGACTATCTGCTGACCGAACGTGGACGCGATTTTCGCCCTGTGGTCCTGACGCTCATGAAATGGGGCAGCCAGCATTTCTCGGACAACGGCTCGAACATCGAGCTGATCGACGAAACCACCGGCGAGCCCGTCGACCTGGTGCTGGCCGACGCCAACACCGGCAAGCGCATCAGCATGCGCGATCACAGCCTGCGCTACAAAGGCGAAGACAGTATTTCCGCGTGGCGCCTGGAGACGAGCCGCGCCCGTCGCGATGCCTATCGCAAGCACCTTCCCCCTTCCCAACCTCTGCTGATCAACAGGTAATCCGCGATGAACAACCCCCAGACCGTCACCGAGCCCGCCGCCGCTGCTGCGCCGTCGAAACCCGCCCGGGGCAAACGCTTGATGCTGTTGCTGCTGGTGGCCGTCATCGTCGTCGGTGCCGTGATTTTCGGCCTGCACTGGTGGACGGTCGGGCGTTTCCTCGAGTCGACCGACGATGCCTACGTCGGCGGCGATGTCACGGTGATCGGGCCCAAAGTCCCGGGTTACATCACCGCATTGAAGGTGGTCGACAACCAGTTCGTCCACGCCGGCGATCTACTGGTGAAGATCGATGATCGCGATTACCTGGCCGCGCTGGCCAAGGCCGAAGGCGCGGTGGCTGCGCAAGAAGCGTTGCTTGCCAACCTGGATGCCACCGAGCAGTTGCAGCATGCGGTGGTGAGCCAGGCGAAAGCCGGCATCGACGCCGCGAACGCCGAAACTGTGCGCTCTCGCGATGACCAGAAGCGTTATGAGGTGCTGTCGGGCCGCTCGGCCGTGTCGATCGAAAGCTTCCAGCGTGCCGACGCCACCTATAAGACCGCCCAGGCCAACGGCGCCCGCGCGCAGGCTTCCATGCTCGCTTCGCAACGCCAGTTGGACGTCATCGCCACGCAGAAACAACAAGCCCGCGCGGCCCTGGCCCAGGCCCGCGCCGAACGTGACCTGGCTCGTCTCAATGTGGCCTACACCGAGCTTCGCGCACCGGTCGACGGCGTGATCGGCAATCGCCGGGCGCGCGTGGGCGCCTACGCGAGCGCCGGCTCACAGCTGCTGTCCGTAGTGCCCGCGACCGGGCTGTGGGTCGACGCCAACTTCAAGGAAGACCAACTGACGCACATGCAAGTCGGCCAGGCCGTCACCATCGAAGCCGACGTATTGCCGGGCCAGGTTTTCCACGGTCATCTGGACAGTCTGGCGCCCGCGACCGGCTCGCAGTTCAGTGTCCTGCCGCCGGAAAACGCCACCGGCAACTTCACCAAGATCGTCCAGCGGGTGCCGGTGCGGGTGTACCTGGACGGCGACGACGGCAACCTCGGCAAATTGCGTCCGGGGCTCTCGGTGATTGCCCAGGTCGATACCAAGGCCGTGGCGCGCAATGACGGCGCGCAAGCCGGCAACGTCGCCAGCGCGGCCGACGGGAAAACCGCGCCATGAGTGCCACTCCCGCCAATCCCGGCGCTGCGGCAGCGCGACGCAACGGCCCAGTCGACGCGGCCTCGATGCCGACGATGGCGAAAGTGTTGGCGTTCGCGAGCATGTGCCTGGGCATGTTCATCGCCCTGCTGGACATCCAGATCGTGTCGGCCTCGCTGCGTGACATCGGCGGCGGCCTCTCGGCGGGCTCCGATGAAACGGCCTGGGTGCAGACCAGTTACCTGATCGCTGAAATCGTCGTGATCCCACTTTCCGGCTGGCTTGCCCGGGTGTTCTCCACACGCTGGTTGTTTTGCGCTTCTGCGGTGGGATTCACCCTCGCCAGCCTGTTGTGCGGTCTGGCCTGGAACATCCAGAGCATGATCGCCTTCCGCGCGTTGCAGGGGTTTCTCGGGGGCTCGATGATCCCCATGGTGTTCACCTCGGCCTTCATGTTCTTCACCGGCAAACAGCGGGTGATCGCGGCTTCGACCATCGGCGCCATCGCTTCCCTCGCCCCGACGCTGGGGCCGGTGATCGGCGGCTGGATCACCGACGTGTCGTCGTGGCACTGGCTGTTCTACATCAATCTGGTGCCGGGTATCTTCGTCGCGGTCGCGGTGCCGATGCTGGTCAACATCGATTCGATGGACCTCAAGCTGCTGCGGGGCGCCGATTACATCAGCATGGTGTTTCTCGCGCTGTTCCTCGGTTGCCTGGAGTACACCCTCGAAGAGGGACCGCGCTGGAACTGGTTCAGCGACCAGACCATCCTCACCACCGCGTGGGTGTCCGGCGTCGCCGCACTGGCGTTCATCAGCCGCACGCTGTTGGTGAAAAATCCGGTGGTGGACCTGCGCGCCTTGAGCGACCGCAACTTTGCGCTGGGCTGTTTTTTCTCGTTCGTCACCGGGATCGGTCTGTTCGCGACGATTTATCTGACGCCGCTGTTTCTGGGTCGGGTTCGCGGGTACAGCGCGCTGGAAATCGGTGAAGCGGTGTTTTCGACCGGCGTGTTTCAGCTCGCTGCCATTCCGGTGTACGGGTTTCTGGCCAACCGCGTCGATCTGCGCTGGATCATGATGTTCGGGCTGTCACTGTTTGCGTTGTCGATGTGGGACTTCTCGCCGATCACCCATGACTGGGGCGGCCATGAACTATTGCTGCCGCAAGCCATTCGCGGCTTTGCCCAACAGATGGCGGTGCCGCCAACGGTCACGCTGACCCTGGGCAGCCTGCACCCCTCACGGCTGAAACAGGCCTCGGGTTTGTTCAATCTGATGCGCAACCTGGGCGGCGCCATCGGCATTGCGGCCTGCGCCACGATCCTCAACGACCGCACGAACCTGCACTTCACACACCTGGCCGAGCACCTCAATAGCAGCAATGAGGCGATGAACAACTGGTTGAGCACCGTCACCGGCAACTTCGCCAATCTGGGACAGAGCGCCGCCGATGCCAGCCATTCCGCACTGCACCAGCTCTGGTTGCTGACGTACCGTGAAGCGCAGACGCAGACCTATGCGGATGCGTTCCTGGCGATCATGGTCTGCTTCATCGTCGCGGTTGCCATGGTGCCGTTGATGCACAAGGTCGTGCCACCGAAAGCCCCGTCAGCCGATGCGCACTGACCGACGAGACCGCCCTCACCATGACTACCCACTCATTTGCGCACTCTGTCTGGAGGACAGCCCCATGACCGCTCCGGCCTCTCGCTTTACCCGCAGTGGCGTCTTCGCCTTCGGCGCGCTGTTCACTGCCCTGGTGGGCTGCACAGTGGGCCCGGACTATCAGCGCCCGCCAGACAGCCTGACCGCCACGTACCAGAATCAGTCACTGCTGCAGCAACGGGTTGGCGAGACGCCGGCCCCCGCACTGGACAGCTGGTGGACCGGGTTCAATGACCCTGAATTGAACCGGATCGTTCAGCGTGCACTGGATCAGAACCTCGATCTGGCCGCCTCGTTTGCGCGGGTCGAACAGGCGCGGGCGGTCGCGCAACAGGCCGGCGCCATTCGCCTGCCCCAAGGCGCGCTGGATGCGCGGGTGGTGCGTCAGCGTCAGTCTATCGAGAGCCCTCAAGGTGAGGTGGGCAGCGCATTTCCCGGTTACGATCGCAATCAGACGCTGGAAACCCTCGGCGTCGGCGCCAGCTGGGAAGCGGATCTGGCCGGCGGTCTGAAGCGTGGCGAAGAGTCAGCGATCGACGAGGCCCAGGCGGCCGAGGCCAGTCATGCAGGCGTGCGCATTTCGGTCGCCGCCGAAGCGGCGGACGCCTATTTCCGCATTCGAGGCGCCCAACAGCGCCTGGCGGTTGCACAGGATCAGATCAACACACAGGACAACCTGCTGAACCTGATCAACGACCGCATGGGCAGTGGCCTCGCGACCCATCGCGAGCAAGCGCAGGCTCAGGCGCTGGTGTCGCAAGCGCGCGCGACGCTCCCGCCCCTGCGCACCGAGCTCGCCACCCAGCTCAACCGGCTCGACGTCCTGATGGGCGCGCAGCCTGGCACTTGGTCGCGCACACTCAGCGACAGCGCCCAGCCTTACAGCGTGCCGACCATCATCGACAGTCAGGGACCGGCGGAGCTGCTGCGGCGCAGGCCCGACGTGATCGCGGCCGAGCGCCGACTGGCAGCGTCGAACGCGCGCATCGGTGCGGCAGTGTCCGAGTATTACCCGAAGGTTTCGTTGTCCGGTCTGCTGGGCTTCGACACGGTCCACAGCGGTGAATTGTTCACCTCGTCGGCCTTTCAGCCGCAGGCGATCCTCGGCCTGCATTGGCGCTTGTTCGACTTTGGCCGCGTGGATGCGCAAGTCGCGCAAGCCAAAGGCGCCAATGCTCAAGCCCTCGCCGAATACCGCCAGGCAATGCTCAAAGCCACCGAAGACGTGGAAAACGCCATCGTCACGCTGGTCGAACTGGAACGGCAACGGGTCGAGGTGGATCAGGAAGTCGCTGCGCACCAGACCGCACGCGATGCCGCGCAGGACGCCTACACAGGTGGCGCGATCAGCCTGGTCGAAGTGCTGGATGAGGACCGCCAGTTGCTGACCTCTCGCGATCAACTGGCGCAATTACGCGCCAACGACGCGCGCGCGGCCGTGTCGACTTTCCGCGCGCTTGGCGGCGGTTGGCCTCAGGCGAAACGGGACGTGACGAAACAATGAGTCGCGCAACGGACAGCGGTGGACAGCCACAACAATGATGGCGACAGAACCTGCGCCTTCGTGAGCAAGCTCACTCCCACAGAGATCTCCGGGTATTCCCGGACTCTCCGGCCACACCCAATTCCCGTAGAAACGCGCTTGCCCGCGAGGGCTGATTTCCAACCACTGCATTTCCACCGGACAAACCTGCCAATTCGCGGGCAAGCGCGCTCCTACAAGGGTAATCCGGGGCTGACTGGTCTCGCGCCAGGCACCCAACCGGTGGGAGCGCGCTTGCTCGCGAAGGCTGATTTCCAGCCGCTGCATTTCCACCGGACGCACCTGCCAATTCGCGGGCAAGCGCGCTCCTATATGGGTAATGCGGGTTGACTGGTCTCGCGCCAGGCACCGAACCGGTGGGAGCGAGCTTGCTCGCGAAGAGGCCCGCAGAGCTGCCGCAACGGTGACGGTAAACTTTCAGAAACTCACTCCCGCAAGGCCCATCCATGGCGCCTTCGCGGCAGTGATCGGGATCCGCTCAGCCCTTGATGAAGCCCAGCAGGATTTCGTTGATTTCTTCGGGCTGGACGTTGCACATGCCGTGGGAACCGCCTTTGACCACGTGCAGGGTCGAGCCCTTCACCAGTTCGTGGCTCTTGTAGCCCGACGCAACGATCGGCACGATCTGGTCGTCGTCGCCGTGCAGAATCAGCGTCGGCACATCGATCTTTTTCAGGTCTTCGGTGAAGTCGGTTTCCGAGAACGCCTTGATGCAATCGAACTCGCCCTTGACGCTGCCGAGCATGCCGAGCGCCCAGAACGAGTCGATGGCGCCCTGAGAAACCTTGGCACCATCGCGGTTGAAACCGAAGAACGGCACGGCCAGGTCTTTGAAAAACTGTGAGCGGTCGGCGGTGAAGCCTGAACGAATCCCGTCAAACACCTCCATGGGCAGGCCCTCAGGGTTGGCGGCGGTTTTCAGCATGATCGGCGGAACGGCGCCGATCAACACGGCCTTGGCCACACGCGAGGAACCGTGGCGACCGATGTAACGGGCCACTTCGCCGCCACCGGTGGAATGCCCGATCATGATCGCGTCTTTGAGGTCCAGCGCTTCGAACAACTGCGCCAGGTCATCGGCGTAGGTGTCCATGTCGTTGCCATCCCAGGTCTGGCCAGAGCGGCCGTGACCACGACGGTCATGGGCAATGACGCGATACCCTTTCTGGCCAAGGAACAGCATCTGTGCATCCCATGCATCGCCGTCCAGCGGCCAGCCGTGGGAGAACACGATAGGCTGGCCAGTGCCCCAGTCCTTGTAGAAAAACTCGGTGCCGTCTTTCAGCGTCAGAATAGACATGAAGCGCAATCTCCGGGAAATATGCAGGGAACGTACAGCGTAGACCGGGATTGTGACGATGCATTGAAGAAATGTGCTTGTTTACAACCGTTCCGCAGCCCGCTCTGGCCACTTCCCGGCTGGAGCCAGTCCTACAGACGCTGCAGGCTTTTCGTAGGACCGGCTTTAGCCGGGAAAGCGTCGGATGTTGCGCCGGCAATCAACGGGGCGTTCAACACTTCCACCGGAACATCCGCGTGAGCGCGGCCAAAATGCGCCGCCAACGTAATCGCGCCGCCGCTAGAGTTGCATCCCGTCCCGCGCGATGAGCACGTTGCCCGGCAGTGCCGCAGCTTGCTCGATCAGCCAGGCATCCAGCGTGTGGCCGATGTGGGTCAGCACGCCGCGCCGTGGCTGCAGGTTGTCGATGATCTGCAGGGCCAGGGTCAGGTCGTTGTGATTGCGGGGGGCTTGCGCCTGGGGCGGCATCGAGCAGTCGAGGATCAGCAGATCGAGCGACTGGCGCCGCAGAAATGCCGCCGTCTCCTCCGGCAAGCCGACGGTGTCGGTCAGGTAGGCGACACGACGCCCGCCGCCTTCGAGCAGGTAACCCAGCGTCGGCCTGGAATGCACCAACGGCAACGCCGTCACCTGCAGCTCAGCGAATGCGCGGCTTTCGAACGGCATGAACGGCTGACTGAAATCCAGTATTCCCGGGTGTTTGTACAGGTCCGCCAGCCCTTCCGGATCCGCCGGCCCATGCACCGGGATCACCAGCCCCTGCCCCCAGCGCAGATGCAGCAGACCCTGCGCATGGTCAGCGTGGTAATGGGTCTGAAAGATGCCGCTCAGCGTGCGCGGCGCAAAGCGTTCGGTCAGGTCCGTGAGGCCGCTGTCGATCAACCAGCGTTGCCCCTCCAACTCGACCAGCGCGCAACAGGGCCGCCGGCGCAACTGCGAGTCCGCATGCGCTGCCTCGCACGCCCGGCACTGGCACCCGTAGACCGGCACTTGCCGCGCATCCCCCGTTCCCAGCAAGGTCAGGCGCATGCGTGCTCCCGGTCGATGCGCTGCAGCAACCGCGCGACGGTCTGATCGAGCGCGCCGGAATTGTCCAGCAGCATCAATGAAGGATTGTGCTCGATCAGGTCATCGGCAAACTGCGCATTACGGGCCAGCCGCGCTTCGATCTCCTGCGGCGATTCACGGCCGCGTTCCAGCAAGCGATGACGCAGGACCACCTGATCGACGCTGAGCAAGACCACCAGCATGTCGGGATAACGCTCGCGGGCCTGGGACAGATGCCCGCGCGAGCCATTGACCAGCACGTCATGCCCGTCGCCCAGCCATTGATCGATCTCTTTGCCGATGCCGTAATGCAGGCCGTTGGCAAACCAGCTCAGGGCAAATGCACCCTGAGCCTGCATCTCGCTGAATTGCTCGACGCTGACCGCCTGGGCGGCCTCGCCCCTGGCTTCCGCGGACCGGGTGATGACGCGGCGCACGATCCGGCAGCCGCGGGCGGCCATGGGTTCGCGCGCGGCATCGAGCAGGCTGTCCTTGCCCGAACCGGACGGTCCGATGAGATAGATCAACCTGCCTGCCATCAAAACACCCTCTTCGCTTGCCGCCAGACCTGCTGAATGACCGGTAATGTGCCCACTGCACGGGCGTGGATCAGGTCGCCGCGCAAGCCGCTGCGGATTTCACCCCGGTCGTGCAGCCCCGCTGAACGTGCAGGCGCCAGGCTGACCGTGGTCACCGCGCGCGCCAGACCGGCGCCTGGCAGCGCACCGGCGCCATCCTGCTGCGCCGCCTGTTCCAACTGATCGCCCAGGGCGAACGCCGCCTGCAGCAGGCTGGCCGGATAGTAATCGCTGGACAGAATATCCAGTAGCCCTTCTTTAGCAAGGGTAGCCGCTGCGATGTTGCCCGAGTGCGAACCGCCACGAACGATGTTCGGTGCGCCCATCAGTACGCTCATGTCCAGTCGGCGGCAGGCTTGCGCCGCTTCCAGTGTCGTCGGGAATTCGGCGATGGTCATGCCGTAACCTGCGGATTCCTCGACGTGCTCCACCGTGGCATCATCATGGCTGGCGACCGACAGACCGCGGGCCAGGCAGATATCGACGATCGCCTTGCGGTAACGGTCGCTGTAAATCTTCGAGTTGGCGACCTGTTCGACGATGAACGCGTCCATCTGCTCGCTGCTCAGGTGATATTTACCCATGTAGTACTCGCGGTACTTGGATTCAAGGGCAAACTGACGCTGACCCGGCGAGTGGTCCATGGTCGACACCAGTTGCACCAGCGGCTGTTCAACCAGATCGCGGAACACGCTGAGCGTGTCCGGGTGACAGACCTCGCAGCGCAGGTGCAGGCGATGCTCGGCGCGGGTCATGTCGGCGGCGTTGGCGCTGGCGATTGCCTCGACCATCCCGGGCAATTGCTGCATGCGCTTGCCCTTGGGATTCACATCCCCGATCGACAACGCGTCGAACACCGTCGTGATGCCCGCGGCGATGATCTGCGCATCGTGGCTCATGACCGCCGAGGCCGACGGCCAGTCCACACCGGGGCGCGGGCTCAAGTGTTTTTCCAGATTGTCGGTGTGCAGCTCCACCAGTCCCGGCAGCAGGTAGTCGCCGTCCAGGTTCTGCGCCTGTGGCAGGTGACTGACGCTACGGTCGACCTCGTCGATCAGGCCGTCGCGCAATACCACGGTGCCCGTGAACACCTGATCGGCGGTGACGATGCGCGCATTGGTCAGAATCTGTTCGTTCAGCATTGCTGCAACTCCTTGGCCGTCAGGCTCTTGTCGGACAGTGCTTGCGGGGTCATGTCCAGATGGCGGTCCGATACCGCTTCGCGGGCCAGACGGTCGTGGAAGATGCCGATCACCGCAGTGCCGGCGCTCTTGGCCTCATTGATCAGTTCGAGCACCACCTGACGGTTGCCGTCATCCAGCGATGCGGTGGGTTCGTCCAGCAGCATCACCGGCCAGGGCACCATGAAGCCTCGGGCGATGTTGACGCGTTGCTGCTCGCCACCGGAAAACGTACCCGGCGCCAGCTGCCACAAGCGCTGGGGAATGTTCAGGCGGCTCAACAGATGTTCGGCACGGGCCTGGGCCTCCTCACGGCGCCAGCCTCGCGCAAGCGCCGGCTCCATCACCACGTCCAGCGTCGCCACCCGAGGAATCACCCGCAAAAACTGGCTGACATAGCCAAGTGTCTGCTGACGCACGGCCAGCACATCGCGCGGCACGGCGCCGACCAGCTCCAGCCACTGGCCCTGGTGTTGCACGCGAATGCTCCCGCCCGCTGGCAGATAGTTGCCATACAGCGTACGCAGCAGCGTGCTCTTGCCTGCCCCGGAATGCCCGTGCAACACCAGGCATTCACCGCCACGCACCGAGAAACTCAGGCCGCGCAGCACATTGAGCACCACCCCATTCTGCTGATGCAGGGTAAAGGTCTTCGAGAGGTCACGGACCTCGATCAGCGTGTTCATCAAAGCCACTCCATAAGCCGGATCAGGGCGGTCATCAAGGTTGCAGCACCGAAGACACCAGCAACTGCGAATACGGGTGTTGCGGATCGTCGAGGATCTGGTCGGTCAGCCCGGTTTCCACCACGCGCGAACGGCGCATGACCATCAGCCGGTCAGCCAGCAATCGCGCCACGGCCAGATCGTGGGTGACGATCACCACCGCCAGATCCAGTTCGCGGACCAGCCCGCGCATCAGGTCAAGCAGGCGCGCCTGCACCGAGACATCCAGCCCGCCGGTCGGCTCATCCATGAACACCAGACGCGGCCCGGAAACCAGGTTGCGGGCGATCTGCAAGCGCTGCTGCATGCCGCCGGAAAAGGTCCTTGGCAAGTCGTCGATACGCGCCGGATCGATTTCCACCTGATCGAGCCAGTCGAGACCCGCGGCGCGCAGTTGCTGATAATGGCGGATGCCCTGAGCCATCAGCCGCTCGCCGATGTTGGCGCCGGCCGACACCGCCATGCGCAGGCCGTCACGGGGGTTCTGTTCGACGAACCCCCATTCGGTGCGCAGCAACGTCCGGCGCTCGGCTTCGCTGGCGCTGTAAAGGTCCAGCCACGTTCCCTGCGTCGTGCGGTAATCGATCACCCCGCTGTCCGGCGGACAACGCCCGCTGAGCAACGAAAGCAGTGTCGATTTGCCGGAGCCGGACTCGCCGACGATGCCCAGCACCTCGCCCGGGTACAGCTCGAAACTCACGTCCTGACAGCCCTTTTCCGGGCCATACAACTTGCTCAGGCCGTTGACCTTGAGCAGCGGCAGCGCCGAATCGGCGGCCACGGCCTGATGAACCTTCTGAGCCGCGTTCATTGCCCTGTCCTCCCTTCGTTGACGCGCTGGGCGCAGTAATCGGTGTCCGAGCAGACGAAGCTCTGGGTGCCCTGATCATCCAGAATCAGTTCATCGAGGAACGAGTCGTGACTGCCGCAAATGGCGCAGTTGTGCGCCCATTTCTGCACCTCGAACGGGTGGTCCTCGAAATCCAGGCTGGTGACGCGGGTGAAGGGCGGGACGGCGTACAGGCGTTTCTCGCGACCGGCGCCGAACAGCATCAGCGCCGGGCTCATGTCGAGTTTCGGGTTATCGAATTTGGGGATCGGCGACGGGTCCATCACGTAGCGCTCGTCCACCGTCACCGGATAGGCGTAAGCCGTGGCGATGTGGCCGAAGGTGGCGATGTCTTCGTAGAGCTTGACGTGCATCACGCCATAGTCGTTCAGCGCGTGCATGGTGCGGGTCTCGGTTTCCGAGGGCTCGATGAACCTCAGCGGCTCGGGAATCGGCACCTGATACACCATGATCTGGTCGCTGTGCAGCGGCGTTTCCGGAATCCGGTGGCGGGTCTGGATGATCGTCGCTTCAGGCGTACGCTCGGTGGTCGCGACACCGGCGGTGCGCGCGAAGAAGCGGCGAATCGACACCGCGTTGGTGGTGTCGTCTGCGCCCTGGTCGATGACCTTGAGCACGTCTTCTGCGCCCAGAATGGCCGCGGTGAGTTGCATGCCACCGGTACCCCAGCCGTACGGCAGCGGCATTTCACGACCGCCGAATGGCACCTGATAGCCGGGAATCGCCACCGCCTTGAGCAGGCCGCGGCGGATCATGCGTTTGGTCTGTTCGTCCAGATAGGCGAAGTTGTAAGCCTCATCGCGGGATTCCCGGGGCGAGTGACGAGGTTGCGTAGCAGCGTTCATCGGGCTTGCTCCTTGGCAGGCGTGCGCAGTTTGCGGATCAGCTCCAGTTCGGCCTGGAAGTCGACGTAGTGCGGCAGCTTGAGGTGCGAGACGAAGCCGTTGGCTTCAACGTTGTCGCAATGCGCCAGAACGAATTCCTCCTGCTGCGCCGGTGAGACGATTTCTTCGGCGTACTCGCCGGCACGCAGGGAGCGATCCACCAGCGCCATGCCCATGGCCTTGCGTTCGGCATGCCCGAAGGCCAGACCGTAGCCGCGGGTGAACTGCGGCAGTCCGCTGGCGGAGCCGACGAACTGGTTGACCATTTCGCATTCGGTGACTTCGATCGCGCCGATGGAGATCGGGAAACCCAGCTCTTCCGGCTCGATCCAGACCTCCACTTCGCCCACGCGGATTTCCCCCGCGAAGGGATGATTGCGGCCATAGCCGCGTTGCGTGGAATAACCCAACGCCAGCAGGAAGCCCTCGTCGCCGCGGGTCAGCGCCTGCAGACGCTCGGCGCGGCTGGCCGGGTATTCCAGCGGCTGGCGGGTGATGTCGGCGACCGGCGCGCCGGTATCGGCCTCCTCCTTGATCAGCCCTTCCCTGGCCAGCAGCCCCAGTACCCGCGGGCACGCCTCGACGCGGGCATCGGCGCGGGTCTGCGGCCCTGCATGGTCGCCTTCGGCGAGCAGGCTGAAATCCAGCAGGCGGTGGGTGTAGTCGAAGGTCGGGCCGAGCAACTGGCCGCCGGGCACGTCCTTGAACGTGGCAGACAGACGACGGTTGAGCAGCATGTTCGAGGTGTCGATCGGCACGCTCGCGCAAAAACGCGGCAAGGTGGTGCGATAGGCGCGCAGCAGGAAGATTGCTTCCACCAGATCGCCGGCTGCCTGCTTGATGGCCAGCGCGGCCAGTTCTTCGTCGTACAGCGAACCTTCGGTCATGACCCTGGCCACGGCCAGCGGCAGCTGTTGCTGGATCTGCGCGACGGCAAGCTCGGCGACCGACGTGTCACCCCGGCGTTTTTTGGCCAGCAGCTTGTGGGCGTTGTCGATGGCCTGCTCGCCACCCTTGACGGCAACGTACATCAGGCACCTCCTTTGGCAACAGCGGGTTTGAAGGCGACCTGAGTGCTGCGTGGCAGCCCCATCAGCTCGCTGCCCGCGAGAAAAAACACATCGATGCCGCGGGGAAAATCGTTACGCGAGTCGCGCTCTTCCCAGAAAGCTTCCTGCAGCGGCAGACTGACGTGGTTCTGGTTCTCGATGCCGGGCCCGCGCAGCGCCACCTGACGGCCGCCCTGCAGGCTCGGCAGCTGAATCAGCAGCGTGCACGACTGATCCGGGTAACGGTCGTTGCCCAAGTCGAACCCGCTGAGGTCGTGCAGCTGGCTGTCATCGAGCAGCGCGAAGCGTGCGTTCTGTCGGTCGCTGACAATCGGGCAACCGCAATGAAATGTCAGGTTGGCGCGGATCGCCTGAGTGTCGAAGGCAGGCGCCAGCCACAGCGGCGTGTCGACATCCAGCAACGCCAGGCACAAGGCGTGGCTTGCCGCTGCGAGCCCCTCCAGGTGCGGCGGAGTCTGTGCGCTCAACAGGCTCTGGGCGACGCCGGGACCGGCCAGTGCCTTGAGCGCCGCGCGAAAGCTGCGCTGCGAATCAAGCACCGGATCGGCGAAAGCAGGCTGTAACAACGACGCAGTAACGAGAGAGGTGCTCATCAGTTTTCTCCTCTGACCAGCGTGAAGAAGTCCACTTTGGTCGCGGCGGTTTCGGCTTGTTGTTGTGAACGGCGTTCGGCGTGGGCCAGCGCCAGCGGTTCGATCAGCTCACGCATCCAGTGAGCCTGTTGCGCGCCTTGCAGATGCGCGTCGGCCAGCGCTGCGAGTTCGGCCAGCGCCTTGTCGCGACCGGCCAGGTAGCTGTAACCGGTGCGCCCGTCGGCCAGCCGCACCACACAGCGGGTGACGCTCATTTCGCCGACATTGAACGGCGCGCCATTGCCGCCCATGCGCCCACGCACCAGGGCCATGCCGATTTCCGGCGCGCGGATCAGTTGATACTCGGCATCGCGCAGGGCGGCCTCGTGAGGCAGCAACTCGGCGCGGCGGCTGCGCGACAGCACGCCGATCCAGTGTTGACGGGCCGCCTGTTCGGGCGCGGTGTCGAAAGCGGATGTTGCAGTCATCGAAGGCATCTCCATCAGGTGACGATCTGATACTGAAAGCGGTCGGAGCGGCTGGTGGAATGAGCGATTTCCACGGGCTGTCCGCTGGCATCGCGGGAAAGGGTGAGCACGGTCAGCGCGGGCAGATGGCGCGGCATCAGCAGCACGCTGGCCTCTTCCCGACTGGGCAGACGCGCCCCGATCAGGCTGAACGTGCGGGTCAGCGCAAGGTTGCGCGCGGCCAGAAACTCGCGCACCGAGCCACTCTGGTAGTCCGCCAGCAGGCCGGCGCGCGTGGCGCAATAACGGTGGCGAATCAAACTCACCGGCTGACCGTCGAGGCGGCGCAGGGTCTGCAGTTCGATCAGCGGCGCGTGCTCTTCCAGGCCCAGATGCTCGGCTTCTTCACGCGTGGCCACACACCGGCGGCGCTGCAACAGGACCGCTTCGACGCCATGGCCCAAGGCAGAAAGCGACTGGCTGTAGGCGCTCTGCGCCGCCACCGGATACACCAGCGGGCGACCCAGCACTTGCGTGCCTTTGCCTTGGCGACGCAGCAGGCAGCCTTCGCGCACCAGTTCATCGATGGCCCGGCGGATGGTGTGGCGATTGACGTCGAAGCGTGCCGCGAGCCGGGTTTCGGCCGGCAGGTATTCGCCCGCGATGTAGCTGCCGAGTTCGCTGCGCAGGGTTTCTGCCAGTTCGCGGTACATCGGTTCACGGCACTCGGGGTCAGCTTGTCTAGACAAATGCATGGCTAAAAAAAGGGTTCGCACCCTCTCCTGTCGTGATCGTTAAATGAATTGCTTGCGCAGGCGCTGGGAGAAGATGTCAATCACACTGACCACCACGATGATCACCAGCAGCACTGCGCAGGTCTGGGTGAACTGGAACGCGCGGATGTTTTCCCAGAGGATCACGCCGATGCCGCCGGCACCGACCATGCCCACCACCGTGGCCGAGCGCACGTTCGATTCGAAGCGGTAGAGCGCATAGGAAATCCACAGCGGCATGACCTGCGGAATGACACCGAAGATCACTTCCTGCAGCGCACTGGCGCCGGTCGCCCGCACCCCTTCCACGGGACCCGGGTCGATGGCCTCGACCGCTTCGGCGAACAGTTTGGCAAGCACGCCAGTGGTGCTGATCCACAGCGCCAGCACACCGGCGAACGGACCCAGGCCGACCGCGACGACGAAGAGCATCGCGAAGACCATTTCATTGATCGAACGAAAGGCGTCCATCACCCGGCGCAGCGGCTGGTGAATCCACCACGGTGTGATGTTGTCCGCGCACAGCACACCCAGCGGCACCGAGCAGACGATCGCCAGCAGCGTGCCCCACAAGGCGATGTGCACGGTGACGATCATCTCCTGGAGGTAGGCGCGCCACTCATGGAAATCAGGGGGGAAGAAGTCGGCGGCGAAGGTCGCCATGTTGCCGGAGTCGCGGACCAGCGCCAGCGGATTCATCTCGGCGCCGTGCCAGGCCCAGGCCATCATCGCGAAGAACATGCCCCAGCCCAGGTATTGCGGCCAGGTGCGCTTGCCGACGGGGTCAGCGTATACAGCGTGAGTGTTCATGACAGAGTCCCGGTATCTATGGGTTGCAGCAGACGCGGCGGTTTGGTCACCGCGCCTGCCGATCAGCCGGTTAGCCCGCCTTGGCGG